>Ga0075269_10000103_pt1 | contig 14217 bp, 6 predicted proteins | sample SF_Rice_5C_0N_10_FD_69773 | JGI IMG/M metagenome (GOLD analysis project Ga0075269, IMG submission 69773) | Rice paddy soil microbial communities from Twitchell Island, California, USA - SF_Rice_5C_0N_105 | ecosystem: Environmental > Terrestrial > Soil > Paddy field/soil | place: USA: Twitchell... | reverse complement strand
TCTGCCCAATACCCTCCTCTGTCTCCGGGCGCATCGCATAATGTTTCAGGCGTTCCCCCGTTTACCGATATTTTTTTAAGTTTCCCATTTGCAAAAAAAGCAAGCCGATCACCATCAGGAGAGAAAAATGGATTATCTGCCCCTTCAGTTCCTTCAAGAGAAATCATATTAAAGTCGGTTATGGACCTTAAAAATATTTGAGAACTTCCATTCTTAGTCCCGACATAAGCAATATATTTCCCATCCGGGGAAATAGAATTATCTGGTTGTCGGTTAAGTACGGCGGGTTATCTTGAGGAATGATAACACTAAGCTTTGTAATATCCTGTTCTGTAACGTTGTTAATTTTGAAAAAGAAAATTAAAAACAGTGAAACAAGTATTACAACTCCAGTAATTATCCATGGAATCTGCTTTATTATCTTTAATGATTTTTTTTGTGGTGATTGGAACATTCTTGTCTGGGATGAAATCTTTGTAGTCAAGCTTCCGGATTTCAATTCTATGGTTCTTAAGTCGGCGGGAATTTCATCTACATGCTGGTAGCGCATTGCCGGGTCTTTAGCCAAAGCCTTTGATATTACTCCGTCAATAGAAATCGGAACTCCTGTCCGCTTCGCAGTAAGTGGTTCAGGTTCTTCGTTCATAATCGCATACAATAAAGCCTGCTCGTAATCATTTTTAAATAGAAGCTGCCCGCAAATCATTTCGTACATTACAACTCCAAGCGACCATATATCAGTCCGATGGTCAACTTTTTCTCCGGTCGCTTGTTCAGGTGACATGTAAGCAGCCGTTCCCATAGATGTTCCAAGCTTTGTTACTTTCGTTGCGGCGGCAAACTTTGCAAGTCCAAAGTCCATAATTTTTATCTGTTCTTTTTCATTCACCATAATATTTGCAGATTTAATATCACGATGCACAATTCCTTTTTCGTGTGCTGCCTGCAGTCCTTCTGCAATTTGTATTGTATAATTGATAGCAGTTTTTAACGGAAGCGGCGAACCTCCTTTCGAATGAATAACTTCTTCAAGAGTTTTTCCTTCGATATATTCCATCGCAAAAAACATCTGCTTCGCGGATTCAGGTTCATTGCTCTCGCCGATTTCATAAATGTGTGCAATGTTCTGATGATTTAGTGAAGCAGCAGCTTTAGCTTCTCTAATAAATCTTTCTTTGCCCTCACTGTTTGAGAGAGCATGTGCAGGCAAAAACTTTAATGCGACCAATCTGTCAAGCTTTGTATTTTGGGCTTTATATACAACGCCCATTCCGCCTTCGCCTAATTTCTCAATGATTTTGTAATGTAATATTGTTTCGCCGATCATTTATTACCTTCAACTTCCTTCTTCCAGTTATCTACTAACGTAATTGAAGGCTGAGAGCTTTGCCCGTTTGGTATTGATGCAGTTATTTCAGTTCCAGTTTTATTTATATCGTAGAGTTTTAAAATATTTAGATTGCCAGGAGTGAAAACAGCATACGGCTTTCCCGGAGAAATCGATGAGCCGGTTTCATTTATATCTACTCCCATTATTTTTTTATCTGGAGTAACGAAATAAATGCTCTTTCCGTTGTTCATCCATCTGGCGTCTGTACCTCCGTCAATAGAAATCTGCCATTTACCGCTGGCATTCCCAGACGGGTCGTTTGGATTAAATGGGATTACATAAATTTGATATTTTCCGGATTCATCTGACTGATATACTATCCACTTATTGTTAGGTGAGAAAATCGCTCCAAGCTCATTAAAATTAGTTGCTGCTATCGTAACGGGCTTTTTGTCCCCTTGTGCAGGTAATAAAAATATATCAAAGCCGCTTGTGCTGCCTGAATAATCTATTGCCATGTATAAGAAGTATTTACCGTCGTTGGAAATGCTGCTTACAACTTTTGTTATGTTTGATTTATATATAAGTGTCGCATCGCTGGAACCGTCGGCATTTTTTATATAAGCATCGAAAACGGAGCTGTTGTTATTTGAGCTGTAAGTTACCTGCTTTCCGTCAAGCGTCCAGCGAGGTGCGATATCACCTTTATCAAATGTCAGTCTCGTCCAAACACTTCTGTTAAAATCATAGACCCAGATATCATATTTTTTTTCATTCGGGTCGTACAAATCGCAAACTATTCTATTCCCGTCGGGTGAGAACTCCGCAGTAGTATAAGGAATCATATCCGATAGTTTTTTGATTTCATTTCCGCTTTTGTCCAATAATACCAGGTTTTCATTATTTTGATATCCTTGAAGATAAACCAGCTTTCCATTTTGAGAAACTGCAAATGTGCCGGAGATTCTTGAATCCCAATATTGAACGTTTTCAGCAACCGGCATAGCTTCTCCATCAAGCTTTAACTTACCGGAATCAAATTTCTGTGCAAGAAGAATCGACTGCCTTACAAAAAGTAAATATCCGTTTGCATATTGGCAATTGGATGATGTAAGCATAAGTTTCTCAGGTTTCAGATTATCTAAAGAAGCGAGGTATATTGCATCAGTCGGAGTTGATCCGGTAAAACTATTTTCAGTTGAATATATGAAATGATTTCCGTCAGGTAAAAAGTCTGCCCATCTCAAACTTTGACTTTTAATTGCCGTGTCTGTACTAATAATTTCTTCAGGCTTTCCTCCTGAAGACGGAACTTTGTAGAGAGCTCCGGAAGGAGTTGGAGAAAAAATAATTGTTCCGTTCTTACTCCATGATCCGCCTCTGCCCGAAGGTGCATCGCATATCGGAAGTGAAGTCCCGGCATCTAAGGATATCTTCATCAGCTTTCCTTTGTCGAAATAAGCTAATGTTTTACTGTCCGGAGACCAGAAAGGATATGCTTCATTTGTTGCAATGGTTAATGGCCTTGCTGTTAAAGAATTAATAGGCCGCACCCACAGTTTTTCAATGCCTGAAGAATCAGCTCCCACAAAAGAAATGTATTGACCATTAGGAGAAATTGTTAAATTGCTTCCCAAACTATTATCGAAATTGATGCCGTGCGGAGTAAGAATCGTTGCTTTAATTTCTTGCACTTCTATTTTTGTCTTATCGAAGACAGAAAAAACAAGCAATAAAATAACTGCAATTAAAAGAACTCCGGCAGCAGACCAAAATACTTTAGGATTGTAAAAAACATTTTTGAATAGATTTTTTACTTGCATATCTCCAATAGAAGATCTAGATGGAGTATTAACGACTGCCGTCTGTCCGCTTCTTGGAGTAAGTATTTGAGAATTTACACTGTACATTCTACTCGATCTTCCAGCAGATAAAGCTCTCTGTATTTTCCTTAAATTTTTTGCAAGCTCCTTCGATGACTGAAATCTTTCGTCTTTATCTTTCTCAAGACATTCTAAAATTATTCCGTCAAGCTGCGGATCAATTCCTTCTTTCACAGTTGAGATTGGCGGCGGATCTACATTTACTATCTCATACATTATTGCCGTTTCATGAACCCCTTTGAATGGAGATTCTCCAGCGAGCAATTCATAAAGGACAACACCGAGAGAAAAAATATCTGTTCGATGATCAACATCTAAACCTTGCACTTGTTCGGGAGACATGTATCCCATTGTTCCCATTGTTGTACCGGCTTTTGTCAATCTGGAAACTCCCGAAGACTCACGAAGCTTCGCTAATCCGAAATCCATTATCTGCACAATGCCGTCTTTGCGGATCATTATGTTTTCGGGTTTAATGTCGCGATGAACAATTCCTTTTTCATGTGCTGCCGATAAACCTTCCGCCACTTGAATCCCAATATCGAGTATTCTTTTTTCAGAAAGACTCTGCTTGTTATTACGGAGCGTAACGCCGTCTATAAACTCCATTACGATAAAAAGCTTCCCGTCGTTTTCAAGTATGTCGTAGATAGTGCAGACGTTAGGATGATTCATCGCCGAGGCAGCTTTTGCTTCCTGTACGAAGCGGGCTTTTTCCTCTTCTGTTGAAGTTATATTTGATGGAAGAAACTTCAGAGCAACAAAGCGTTCTAACTTCGTGTCCTGGGCTTTGTATACTTCTCCCATTCCTCCTTCACCGAGTTTTTCTATTATCTTATAATGAAGTATAGTCTCACCAATCATGTGTTACCTCGATTTAAATATTTCATTTATCATTTTCATTTAATAACCCCTTCCAATTTTGTACATAGGTAAGTGGAGGTATAGCTTCTTTTCCAACCGGTCTTGTACTGAGAAATACACTACCGTCCTTAGAGACATCTGAAAGACCGGACAAATTTCTATCACTCAAACTAAACAAATATTGTGAAGGACCAACGATAAATTCACTCCCTGAACCGTTAACACTTACTTTGAATACTTTGTTTTCCTTAGAGAGGTATATTATATATTTGTCATTATTTACCCACCAGCCTTGTGCAGCACCGTCTGTCGAGATTTGCCACAATCCACTCTCATTTTTATTAAGTGGTCTTACATAAAGCTGCTCGGTACCTGATTGACTTGAAGAATAGAGTATCCATTTCATGCTGCGGGAGAACTTCCCGTTTATTAAATTAATGTTAGTGCTTCCTGATGACAGATACAAACTGGAGCTGCCGTCTTTTATATTTACAATTATAAATTGAAAACCTGTCCTGGGCATCAGATCGTTTACCAGCAGCAAACTTCCGTCCGAAGACCAGTCATCAGTAATTTTATAATATGATGAATCGGCTTTGTAAACGAGTTTTTCATTTCCGGTTCCGTTTGCATTCTTAATATATATGTCAGGTCCCGAAGAAAACGCAGCCAGCTTACCATCCGGAGACCAGGCGGGGTTTGAATTTAATGCCATGTTAAATGTAATCTTGGAATTTATTTTAGTTGCAAGGTTGTACTCACTTATTTCTGAGTTGTCCGATTGTCTTCCTTGATCAGTGTACAGTACTCCTTTCATATTGTATGATAGAGATGCTCCTATTTCGGGCGAGAGCGGCGTACCTGAAGTGATAGCATTAGTCCTAATAGGTAATTCTGTTTCACTGCCGTTTACACCGAAAAATACAAAATTTGAATTAGCCTGGAATCCGTGTAAGAATATTAAGTTCCCGCTAGTTGAAACAGAGAAAGAAGCTTTTATCCTTGTCGCATCATAATTGATATAATTGGCAATAGTCTGTACATCTCCGTTAAACTGCAGATTGTCCGGATTAAATTTCTGACAAAGTAATGCGGACTGCCTGGTAAAGAATATATATCCGTCTGTGTATTCAGCGTTAGTAGATGATGTCATTATCACTCTATCAAAGCCGGAATTGATTGATCCTGCCTTTACCACATCGGTTGGGCTTGCGCCGTAGAAATCATTTTCGACTGCATAAAGAAAATGGATCCCATCAGGAAGAAAGAAAGGAAAGCGAAGACTTTGATCGTGAATGTTCTTGTCGGTCTTAACAATTTCTTTAGGTACGCCTCCATTCGAAGAAACTAGGTAAAGCCCGCCAATACTATTAGGCGAAAAAACAATATCTCCATTCTTATTAATGCTTCCGCCTCTTCCATCCTGAGCGGGACATATTTCTGTTGAGAGTCCGGTACTCAAGTCAATTTTCATGAGTTTATTCGGAATAAAGTAAGCCACAAACTTGTCATTGTATGACCAGAATGGATAATACGCTCCGTCAGTACCTGGTATTGGTTTTGCATTTTCAGAAGATAATTGGCGCAGCCACAACTGTGATTTGCCGGTAGAATCTGTACCTGCAAAAACTATTTTCTTACCGTCATGCGAAATTTCAAAATCACCGGGGTCGGCAGTGTTACCTGTGAAATCTACATTAGTTGGAGGCAAAATTGATGTTGTCGAAGTAATCTGCTGTACACCGGATCTTCTGGATATAGTAAGATAAATAACTGCAAGTCCGAGGATTATCACTATTCCCCAGCGAAAGTAATTTGAGTTGAGGATTTTCAGAAGATCAATTCTTTTGTTTGAAATCTCAATTGTAAATGAACCTGTTGACTTCGAAGTATTGACCGGTCCGCTGCTCGTTTTAATTGATGAAGTATTTGCACTATAAATTCTGCTTTTTCTATTACCGGTTGTTTTCTTTACTTTCCTCAAATCCTTTGCAAGTTCCTTTGCAGACTGGCATCTCTCGTCTTTATCTTTCTCAAGGCACTCCAATATTATTTCATCCAGTTCAGGTGTAATATTTTTACTTAATGTTGAAATCGGAGGAGGATCAACATTTACAATCTCATACATTATTGCCGTTTCATGCACTCCTTTAAATGGAGATTCACCGGCAAGCATTTCATATAATACAACCCCAAGAGAAAATATGTCTGTTCGATGATCAACATCCAAACCTTGAACTTGTTCCGGGGACATATATCCCATTGTACCCATCGTTGTTCCGGTTTTGGTTAATCTTGATACTCCAGAAGTTTCTCTTAATTTTGCGAGTCCGAAATCCATTATCTGCACTATGCCATCTTTGCGTACCATTATGTTTTCAGGTTTTATATCGCGGTGAACAATTCCCTTTTCATGCGCAGCAGCTAATCCTTCTGCAACCTGTATTCCTATTTCAAGGATTTGTTTTTCAGAAAGAGTATCTTTTTTATCCTTTAAAGTTTTGCCATCTACAAATTCCATTACAATAAATACTTGATTGTTGTATTCTTCAATTGAATGAATTGTACAGACATTCGGATGATTCATTGCGGATGCAGCTTTGGCTTCTTGTATGAATCTTGCTTTTTCTTCCTGTGTTGAAGTAATTGCTGTAGGTAGAAACTTCAGCGCAACGAAGCGTTCTAATTTAGTGTCCTGGGCTTTGTATACTTCGCCCATTCCGCCTTCGCCCAATTTCTCTAAGACTTTATAATGTAAAATTGTTTCGCAGATCATTTTTTACCTAAATAATATTTTCCTTTAATAAATTTCTCGTAAGTTAAATCTTACTATGTTTCAACCTTCAAACAAAAGTATCTTTTAATTCATTTGCAGTTGATAAGTCTATTTAATTCCTAATCTCTCTTCCCAATATTTGCTTACAAAAATTTTATCCGGATCCAATTTCTCTCTAATGGATAAAAATTCATTCAGCCTGGGATATTGCTTCTTAAGATAATCCGGGTTTACCGGCATGTATTTACCCCAATGGAACCGGCAGCTAATATCATTATCCTTCATGAGCAAATTCCAGAATTGAGGATAGTAAACCTTTGCCGGATCGCCTTCGTTATACTTAAACCAAAAAATATCCACGCGAATTACATCCCGGTTATAAGAAGGACTTAACCAAAAATTGCTTTTCTTTGCAGCGTAAATTTCACAAGAGAATGAGCCCGCTGCCGGATAGCCGGTCGCATTATAATAATCTCTCATCTTTTGCATTACAAGCGCTGCCTTTTCAATAGGTATCCATATCTCCGTAAATTCTACCGGAACTAATCTGTCGTTTACCCGGTTATCCATCGGCAAACCGCCGTACCATATATCCCAGAATTTCTGAGCACCCTTTGGATCTTTCTCTGCGTCTAACGGAACAAATTGTTTTAATATAAAAGGAAGGATATGTTTTGGATACAGCCATCCGATAATTTTAAGAAATATTTTAGCGATGAAAGGAACCGACTTAAAATTTTCAATTGCGTTCCAATTACCGACTACGGAATAAAATAAACCTCCGGCGGCTTCCTGCGGATATTCCGTTCCCCACATTTTTTGAAATTCCAAATATGACTTAGGATGGAAATCTTCTTTAGTTCCGGTTTGTTTATTATAATCACCGGGCTTCATTTGATGAGCTTCCCAAACCACCATTCTTTCCAATCCGGACTGAGGCCACCACATTAATCTTGTATATTCTGTTTCGACTAAAAAATCATTTAAACTTGGCTTAGCGCCAGAGTCATTGCCGAACAAGTCTATTTTACAGTCATCGACGGTTGTAGTTGTTTCTTCTCCTATGATGTCAAATTTATCAACAAGATTAAAAGTGACTTCGGTAATTATTCCTAAAAGCCCGAGCGAAACACCGGCTGCGTAAAACAAATCTCCGCTCTCCTTTGTTAAAGTATAAGTTACTCCATTCCCGTCAATAAGTCTTATTTCGGCAATCTGATCGCTAAAAGCATGCACTACCGAGCCTCCGGCAGAGCCTGTTGAAATAAATCCCCCGACTGTTTGATGAATTATGCCCCCCATATCCGGCACAGCAAGACCTGCTGCATCCAATTGGTAAAACAAACTGTTTATTAAATTTGAAGTACCGGATGGATCATACGGATCTCTTCCGAGATGACATCCTGCCTGAACAGTAACCTTTTTTTTCTCTTTATCGATTTTGACTTCTCTCATCTTGTCAAGCATAATGTCAATTCCGTTATCACTCTTTTGCCAATCTACGCTTGTATAAATTGCATCTTTCACAGAATGAGCCGAACCTCTTACACGGATTTTTTTCCCTTTCTCTTTAGCATATAGAATTAGGTTTTTAATTTCATCATCGTTAGACGGATGATAAAAGCCATGAGTATCTAAAGATAAGTTATTTATCATATCATGCTCCATTTTAATTAGATAAGTGATTTATTCATTTTTGATTTTGCTAAGGGAAGATTTTTCATCCTTTTCAATTCGTCCAAGTCCCAGGTAAGATTTAATTTGTCGAATATATTTTTAGCTTCAGATAAATATTCTTCGGCGTTTTTATTTTTATCCGGAACTGCCGGATCAGAAAGGAAACTGCCGAATTCAAGGCAGCATCTTCCAAGTTCAGGCAGCGCCTCAAGGTGTCTGGCGTATGTTATGCTTTTTTGAAAATATTTAGAAGCTTTATGATATTTATTTTTACGCCAATAATAATTCCCGATATATCTATCAACTTCCGGTTTAATTTCCGCAACTTTCACTGAAACTTTTAAAGCATCTTTCGCACACTTACTAATTTCCTTTTCGAGCATTATATTTTTTTCGTACTTCGGCGGGTTGTCTTTTATACTATTTTCATACAGCTTGACGTAATAAAAAAGCTTATACGCAATAAAATAGGAAAGCAGCATCGGCGTAAGTGAATCGGTTTCTTTCAATGCTTTCTCTGCTTTATCAAGAGAGTCTTTTGCCGAAGAAAAATCGTTCAACAAAATAAAAGCTTTCGCTCTTTTACCGGACAAGCCTAAAATCCAGGAATTCAGTCCGAGCTTTTCAGCAAGCTCGCATGATTCTGTAAAATATTCTATTGCTTTATATAAGTTTCTTCTGCTAAGGTTTAAATCTGCTTTGAACGAAAGCATGTATAATTTACCGTAGTCAAAATCATATGTCTCGCTTATTTCATCTCCTTTATTGATAAGATATTCCGCATAGTCATATTCACCCCGGCAAATTATTATATACAATGCCCAGCTAATCTGGTAAATAGCGCTAAATAAATCTCCTGATCTTAGTTTAATATCAAGCAGCTTTTCATTTATTTTAGAAAAGTTTTTCCAGCTGCCGGTAAGGCAAATAAATATTGTGGCGTCGTGTCCGGTGTTATAAACTTCATCTATCCCGCTTTGTCTTGCAATTGAATTTGCCTTCTCCAAAAATTTCTTCCCTAATGAAAAAGAAAATCCGCTGTAAGTAAATAAAGAGCTTGCATAAGAATAAGTCGCAAATCCGTCTTCGCCTTTCAAGTTAAAACTGATTTTTACTCTTGTCAGATTCAGCAATTCAAAGAACATTTTTCTGCCGTTATAATTCGCATACGAGACTGCTATTTTATACAGCATATCAAACAATTCATAATCTTTTTCCGAAGGAGTAACCTTTGACTTTGTTATTGAGAAATAAAGGTTCCGGATAATCAGCAATAGGTTTATTGTAAGACGAAATATTTCGCCTAAATTACTTCTGTCTGTTTTAATCCCTACAGACTTAAGTGATTTTTTGAAGTGTTCAACCGAATCGATAAAATATCCCCTATTATAAAACGACAATCCGATGTTCTTCTCCAGCATAAATATTTTTTCTCTATCGACATCATCTCCGTATTTTTGCAAGTATAATTTCAGAGCTTCCTTAAAATAAATAAGAGCCTCATTTGATGCGGCGTTTTTTAAAGTACGCTCGCCGGCTTTAATTAAATATTCCTCGGCTTTTTCTTTATCGTCGGCAAGGCTGTAATGATGCGCCAGCAATTCGTAAAAATCGTCTATTCTATCCGCATATAAATTTTCTATTGCATCTGCAACTTTAAAATGCAGCTCCTGTTTACTCTTAGTCAGCAGCGTTTCATAAACTGCTTCCTGAGCAAGTGCATGCTGAAATAGATATTCGCGTTCCGCGCTGTTTATATTTTCCTTAATTAGTTCAAGCCTAATTAAATGTTGAATCCTGGTATCGAGGTCATCAAATTCCACCGTTACTTTCTTGAGTATGCCGTACAAGAAATATCTTCCGATTACCGAAGCAACTTTTAAAATATATTTAGTTGATTCATCCAGCTTGTCGATTCTTGCAAGCAAAACATCTTTCACATTTCCCGGGATAACAATATTTCCGATATCCTGCGGTATTATAAATTGATTATTTTTTATTTCAATAATATTATCATCAATCAATGAGCGCAATACTTCTTCGATAAAGAACGGATTTCCCTCCGTACTTTTTGTTATTGATTTTTCTATCTGCTGGGGAAGCTGCTGCATCTTTAAAAGGTTATGGACGAGTAACCCGCAGTCTTTAAGGTTTAAAGGTCGTAAATTTATTTCTGTATAAAAGCCGGAATATTTTTCGCGTATTACAGATAGTATTTTATCTCCGGTTTCCAAAAAGTTCGGTCGCAACGTGCTAATAAACAGCAGCTTGTTATGTTCAGCCAGGCGGAAAAGAGACTGCATTAATTCAATTGAAGATAAATCCGCCCAGTGCAAATCTTCAATTATTATAACTACAGGCTTCAACTCGGAGCCTTTTAACACAAGAAGACGGATGCTGTTCTGGATCAGCTTACTCAGAGAATCGGGAGAAACTTTATTTATCCGGCTTGCATATTCTCCGGATAAATGATAACCCATTAGTGTAGCAACGAAAGGAATAATTTCAACTGCATCCTTATTAAAAAGATTTATTATTGTATTTTCAAGCTTTGAGAAAGCCTGACTCTCATTATCCTTATCGGTTATACAAGCCCATTGTTTTATTAAATCAACAATCGGATGAAAGCTTACGTTCTTATCAGCATATTCTGCTTTACCTTCTAAAAGTATTACCCGCTGAAATACTTCTTTCTTTTTGATTTCGTTTAGCAACCGCGATTTACCTATTCCCGCGTCGGCGATAATGGTGATTACAGAGCCTTCGCCATTTATCGCCTTTAAAATTAAATATTCCAGCTTATCTAATTCATCATTCCTTCCTACTATCTCCGAATGTATTAATATTTTAGAAGATGTTAAATCTTTTACGGGCTCTTTGCCGGCCAGATCGAGTTCATAAATTTTAACCGGGTCGCGCTTACCCTTTAGTGAAAGTGATTTATACGGTTTGAATATGTAAATATCTTTTAGTGACTTGTACGTTAAATGTTCTACGAGTATTTGACCGCCGGATACTATCTCAATTAATTTTGAAACAATTTCAACAGCATCACCTATTACAGTATATTCTAAACTCTGACCGGAAGAAATACTTCCCGCAATAACAACTCCGGAACTGACTGCAATATTCAAGCTAAATTTGCCTGGTATATTATATTGCTTAATTAGATTACTGAATTCGCTCGAAATTTCAATTGCCGCGTTCAATGCTTTATAAGATGCATTTTCAATAGTCGCAGGTAAACCAAAATATATAACGGCTTCACTTGTTTTGGTTTTATTAACGGTACCGCCAAACTTTTGCGCGGAAAGATTAATTATGCTGTTATATTTCTCCAGGATTCCGACTATATTTTCATGATCAACCCTATTCTGCAATTCATCATAGTCATGAATTTTCAGGTAAATAATGGTAGCCTGTTTCTGTTCGGTCGCTTTTTTTTCTTCTTTTGTATTTTCTCTTTTAAAGCTTTCCCTGATGCTTTGAGATGCAATATCATTTTTGATTTTGATAAGTTCTTGAACTATTTGTCCCGGGCTCCGAAATCTTTTTTCTTCTTCTTTCTGAAGGCACCTTAAGATAACATTCTCAAGTTCCTGCGGAATATCAGGTCTAAATTGGGAAGGCGGGGCAGGCTCTTCGTTTAGTATCGAATAAATAATTGCAGCTTCATAACTATGAATAAAGGGAAGCCATCCGGTAAACATTTCATAACATACAACACCATAAGACCAAATATCTGCCGGAAAACCTGAAGGATTATCCATTGCCTGCTCAGGCGACATGTATGCAAGAGTTCCGTACGTGCCCTCATATCCGGGCTCTGCAGCATGGTCTTTATACTTTGCCAAACCGAAATCCATAACCTTTACCTGGTTTTTGGAATTGATCATTATGTTTTCGGTTTTTATATCTCGGTGAACAATTCCGTTTTTATGCGCTTCATCGAGAGCTTCCCCAATTTGAATTGCATATAAAATTGCTTCATCAATTGATAAAGGCGCATCGGCGATTTTCTTTCTTAATGTAACCCCTTCCATATATTCCATTGATATAAAGCGGCGTCCGTTCTCTTCTTCGATTGCGTAAACAATACAAATATTAGGATGATTCAGTATCGCCGCTGACTGTGCTTCCTGCTTTAGCCTGGCAAAGTCTTCAGTTGAGGATGTAATAGAAGAGGACAGAAATTTCAAAGCGACTAATCTTTTCAACTCCGTATCTTCGGCTTTATAGACTACACCCATCCCGCCTTCGCCAAGCTTCTCTATTATTTTATAATGAAGTATTGTTTCGCCGATCATAAAAAAAAATACTTTAGTGCTATTAGTCTAATTTTCTTTCCAACTCTTTCTTCCAATTCAGAACAACATTTATTTCATTATGATTTTTTTGCTGATCATTTCTTAATACAAAGATAAATTTCTTCCCGTCAGGCGAAATATCATAGTTTGCGCCAAGAGCATCTTGCAATAACATATCGGATACATCAAATAGGACCTGAGGATTTCCAATAATTAACGTCGGCTTAGTTGTAATTGAGACAGACATTAATTTATTCTGCGGATTCAAATAAAAAACTTTATCTCCTTTTGGTGACCATATCGGGTCTAAACCGCTTCCGTTTGAAACCTGCCATTTGCCTTTTAAGTCAGGATATGATTTTAAATAGACAGCCGAGTTCCCGGTTTCATTAGAACAATAAAGGAACCATTTACCGTCGGTAGAAACTTCGCCGTTTACTTCATTATTATTTGTTGATATCAAAGTGTCCAGCTGCTCATCATGAATATTTAATTCAACAATATCTCCTTGAGTTGAACCGGAAAATTTACCAATGATTAAATACTTTGAGTCTGGAGTAATAGATTGAGGATATAATAAGTCTTGAGTTACAAAAATTCTCTGAGCGGAAGCAGAGCCGTCAGATGGTCTCATTAAAATGCCTTCGGAACCGCTCATGCCGGAAGCATAATAAATATACTTTCCGTCCTTACTCCATAAAGGATCGTAATTGCCCTGCCCGAATGTAAATCGGTTTAAAGTATTTTCCTTTAGGTTATACATCCAGATGTTTCCGTCGGTCTCAGGAACTTTGCCGATTGTTAAAGCAATTTTACTGCCGTCTGACGAGAAGCGGGGATTTTGATAATTATCTTTATCAAGTTTTAATGGACTAATTTTCCCGTTCATATCTACAAATGCAAGACTAAAATTATCCTCTCCCGATCCGGGCAAGTATAACATATTTCCGTTTTCTGAGATGCCAAAGTAAAAGATTACGCTGCTCGGATTTCCTGCAACGCTTTGAAGAATAGTTGTGGGAGGTGATGTATTGTTGGGATTGTTAGGATCAAATTTAGAAGCATAAAGATTACTGTTCCTAGCAATAATCAAAATTCCTGGTTTAACGTATCTAACCATATCACCGCGAACATTTAGAATGTACCGCTTGTTATTCACGAGCGACTGCAGCGCTATTAAAGAATTATCATAGGAATTAACACTTGACTTAGTGCCGATTGTATATAATATCCATTTACTTCCGGGCAGCACTGGCACCAGCGGTGCGTTCGTTCACTTTTAGATGAATCCAGTTTAGTAACTACCGTTTCATTTCCTCCATCTGAAGATATTTTCATTATTCCTGAAGCATAGTTCGGAGAAAAATAAATCTTACCGTT
>Ga0075269_10000102_pt1 | contig 14344 bp, 13 predicted proteins | sample SF_Rice_5C_0N_10_FD_69773 | JGI IMG/M metagenome (GOLD analysis project Ga0075269, IMG submission 69773) | Rice paddy soil microbial communities from Twitchell Island, California, USA - SF_Rice_5C_0N_105 | ecosystem: Environmental > Terrestrial > Soil > Paddy field/soil | place: USA: Twitchell... | reverse complement strand
CATAGCAGTCATCCCCGAGCCGGCGGTTATAATAACATCGTCCTTCCCTGCATTTACGTGCCTTTTAATTATCTCATGCGCTTTGTGGTATGAGTGAGTCATTAATGTGCCGGTTACAGAAGATTCCGAATGTGTATTACCCACAAACGGCCCGAAGACTTCAAGCAACCGCTTTTCGATAGGCTCATAAAGCCTGCCGCTTGCAATCCAGTCGGCATACACTATTTTCTTTTCACCGTATGGAGAGACAAAGGCTTTATTTAAACCGACTATATTTTCCCTGAAATGATCGAAATATGCTTCCATAGAATTCATATAAACTCTACCTCAAATCCGAAATAATTTTATTTCACTAAAAATACAAAAAGCAAAGACAATATTGCTATAGCTATATTTTAAGTTGAAATAAATTTATCCTATTTTTGTTTTAATTATTTCAATAAAACATATCTTAGTATGCACTATATTATCGGCATCGACGGTGGAGGCACAAAGACTCAGTGTGTGATTACCAATCCAGATGGAGAGGCTCTATTTGAATGTAAAGGCGATGCTTCTAATTTTATAATATTTGGAACTGAAAAAGTATCGGAAACAATATTTAATTTAGTTGACCGGTGCCGGGGCGAGTTAAACATCTCATTTTCGGATATAAAGGCAATAGTTCTAGGCACAGCGGGTGCAGGCAGAGCAGCAGATGCGGAAAGAATGGTAAAGGCATTTACCGATTATTCCTTGAGTAAAAATATTACCTTCAATCTCTTTCATGTAGAAAGCGATGCGAGGATTGCACTTGAAGGGGCATGTTCGGGCCAGCCCGGAAGCATCCTTATTTCAGGCACGGGTTCTATTATATTCGGTAAGGATGAAGAGGGTAATATCCATCGCGCAGGAGGATTCGGCAGGCAAATCGGTGATGAAGGAAGCGGCTATTCTGTTGGGAGGAAAGGGCTTGCCGCGGTTTCTAAACAATTCGACGGACGCGGTAATCATACTTTAATTTCAAAATTGCTTAACGATAAGTTTTTAATAGACTCCTCCGAAAAGCTTATTAACGAAGTATATAAAAACAAGTTTGATATTGCTTCTGCCGCGCCTTATGTAATTGAAGCTGCAGAATTAGGGGATGCAGAAGCCTTAAAGATTATTGAGGTAGAGACTAATGAACTTTTCCTTCATATCGCTGCAATGAAAAAGAAATTAAAATTGCCGGAATTTCAAATAGTCTTCATCGGAGGATTGATAAGCAGGGACAACATCTATTCAAAAACATTAAAGAGAAAACTTATTTTAAGGATGCCGGATGTAAAAGTTAAAGAACCTGATTATTCCCCTGCTATGGGTGCGGTCTTATTAGGGAAAAAGCTTTTAAGTAATTTATAATATCTTTAAATTATTGCTGTAGTTTATTTTTTACACGCATTGCAAGAATAAATAATTTGAGATATGCACACCGAGACGCAAAAATATACTTATGAAGATTATTCTAAGCTGCCGGAGGGAGCGCCTTATCAATTAATAAATGGAGAGCTTATTATGTCACCTTCACCTTCAACGTATCATCAAAAAATAGCAATCAATATAACGGTTATATTAAATAAATACGTAGAGAAAAATAAACTAGGGGCGTTATTATTTTCTCCGGTTGATGTTTATTTTAATGAATATGAAACCTATCAGCCTGATATAATTTTTATATCCAAAGAAAGAAAGCAAATTATTAAAGAAAATAGAATTGAGGGAGCCCCTGATCTTGTTATTGAAATTCTCTCTGAAAACAATGCTTACTATGATTTGAAGCATAAGAAAAATATATATGAGAAGTACGGTGTTAAAGAATACCGGATTGTTGATCCTATAGAAAAAAGCGTTGAGATATTTGAAAATAAGGGGAAAAAGTTTGTTCCCTTAGAAAGTAAGAAAGAAAAAGGGGAAATAAACTCTAAAATGTTTAAGGGGTTAAAGATTGATACCGAAACAATATTCAAGAAAGTATAAGGAAAATCCAGCCATCAAAAATCAAGATATAATTACTTTACTTCATCTTCCAATTAAAGGGATTTAATGAATAAACAAATTGCAGTAGAAACAAAGCATGAAACCCGTAACCCGTGGGCATGGGTTCCCTCACTTTATTATGCAGAGGGAATTCCTTATGTAGTCGTAATGACCGTGGCAGTTTTATTTTATCAGGGTATGGGGCTTTCGAATACCGATATTGCTTTATACACTAGCTGGCTTTATCTACCGTGGGTAATTAAGCCTCTATGGAGTCCGGTAGTTGATGTACTTAAGACTAAAAGGCTTTGGATAATTTCAATGCAGCTAATAATCGGCGCTGCATTGGGCGGACTTGCATTAAGCATCCCTCTGCCGGGATATTTCAAGTATTCAATGGCTTTCTTCTGGCTTATTGCATTCAGCTCCGCAACACATGACATAGCGGCTGACGGCTTCTATATGCTTGGCCTTACTGAGAAGAATCAATCATTCTTTGTAGGAATAAGAAGCACTTTCTACCGTCTTGCGATGATTACAGGGCAGGGTATATTAATTATCATTGCCGGTTATCTTCAAACAAAAGTCCCAAGCGTAGCAAAGTCATGGTCGTATACTTTCGGAATTTTAACTGCTTTGTTCTTATTATTTTATTTGTACCATACTTTCATACTGCCTTATCCGCTGTCAGACGCAAAGAAGACGGATTCTAATCAGCTTGGCAATAAAATGCCGAACTATCTCATATTTGTAGCTGTGTTCATAATTTTTCTCCCGTTTTATATATTATTGATATGGCTGCAGCCTCTAACTAAAATGGACCCAAGGCCTTTATTGAGAAAACTTCCATTTAGTAATAATCCGTTTTCAAATTCAATTATATTATTTCTAGTTAAAAGTAATTTCGGAATTATTATATTATTTATGTTTATTTTTAGATTTGGAGAAGCACAGCTGGTTAAGATTGCCCCTCTTTTTCTAAAGGCTCCTCGAAGTACAGGCGGATTAGGATTGTCATTAGAGGAAATCGGAATTGCATATGGAACAGTCGGCGTTGTTGCTCTTACCTTAGGGGGGATATTAGGCGGATTATTAGCATCAAAAGGCGGCTTGAAAAAATGGATATGGTGGATGTTTGCCGCAATAAATATTCCTCACATCCTTTACATATATATGTCATATACGCAGCCAAGCAATTTATTTATTATAAATCTTTGTGTTGCCGGGGAGCAGTTCGGCTACGGCTTCGGATTTACAGCATACATGTTATATATGATTTATGTTTCCGAAGGAGAGTTTAAAACATCGCACTATGCAATATGCACAGGCTTTATGGCTCTGGGAATGATGATACCCGGAATGTTCAGCGGCTGGATACAAGAACACCTAGGATACCCTCACTTTTTCCTTTGGGTGCTTATTACAATGCTGCCGGGGTACTTCATAATTAAAAATCTGCCTCTTAACCCGGAGTTCGGTAAGAAAGATTAGGTTTTTGAGAATATGAAATTTAATTTTTATATTCGAAACGAAAAACTTAATAAAAGAGAAAAGACGCATTGTAACTTAGAATGAGAGCGGTGAAATTAAGTATATATTACTTTTTTATGATGTTTTTATTTTAATTACAAACAAATATATTACACTTAATTAAAAATGCGGGAAAGATTGGTTTGGTAAAATAAGTAACCTATAATCTATACGAGGTGAAAATGAAGCATTTTTTGATACTCATTACCTATACAGCGGATTTGACTAAAATAGATGAAATACTCCCTATACACAGGAAATTTTTACAGGAAGGCTACAATCAAGGTTTACTTTTATTATCCGGCCCGCGGAATCCCCGTATCGGCGGAATAGTCTTATCAAGAGCAGAATCCCTAGAAAAAATAAAATCCTTTTTTGATGAAGATCCTTATAAGATTAATAACTTTGCCATCTATGATTTTATTGAATTCGATCCAGTAAAGCGCCAGCCTCTGTTGGATGAATGGATATTAGGAAAATAAAAATATGTATTAATACCTAATAAATTTTCTTAAAATCCTTGTTCCATTCTAATACAGACTTGCTGTATTTATCTCATAATAATATTTACACAAAACCCTTATATCTAAAATTCTACTAGATACCTTAAAAAACTCAATATTTATACGTTATTAAAATTTTTTTTATGAAATGGGACTGGAATAGTTATTGACGCATTGGCCTAAAAAACAGATTAAAGGTATTATATGCCGACAAAAGACACCAATGAAATAAAAAAGCTCAATACTGTAATAGTAGACGACGATTCAAAGGCACGAAAACTATTAAGTATTTTATTGAAGAAATTCCCGCAGATAAATGTTGTCGGCGAGGCATCCAGTCTTGTTTCGGCTTTGGATATAATAAAAAAGACCCAGCCTGATAGTGTTTTTCTTGATATTCAATTAGGTACCAACAGCGGCTTTGAATTATTGGATAAAATATCAAATAAGGCAAAGGTCGTATTCGTCAGCGCATATGATGATTATGCTCTCCGTGCCTTTGAAATAAATGCACTCGATTATTTAAAAAAACCGATTGAACATGAAAGACTTGCAAAGACTATTTCAAGGCTTATGGAGTCTAATGATTTTGAGCCAGTCCATGGTATAAATTCAAATAAAATAGGAAATGATTCTGAAGGCGATACTAAGAGTATTGTTCCTTCAAATAAAAATATAACACTTAGTGAAGCACAAAATATTTTACGCGATGCTTTAGCAGAGACCGAAGTAAATGTGGAAGATGATGAAGACGATTATTCAGATAGCGAAAAAGAACTCCCCGGCAGTGATGCAAAAAAAACATTGGAATATGATGATAGGCTTTTTATCACTTCGGAAGGAGTTTCAAAATTCATTAAGATCAGTTCAATTCAATGCATAACAGCAGAGAAAGATTATTCATACATTTATCTTGTAGGCGGTAAAAAATATCTAATACTTAAACCAATGGTAGAATGGGAAGAGCGCCTTACTGCAAAATACTTTGTCCGTATCCATCGCTCTACTATTGTCAATTTAGAATATGTAGAGAAGGTAGAAAAATGGTTTAACGCTTCATATCATGTTTTCATACAAAGTATCAGCGAGCCGTTTCAGATGAGCCGAAGGTATGCGTCAAAATTAAAAGAACGATTTAAATAAGGATTTGAAGTTTTTTTGCAAAGTCATTCCCGAAATCGTGAATCATCTTAGCTGCCTCATTATTGTTCGTAGCTTTCAGGTAAGTATCAGCCATCTTAGAAAATATTTGATAGAAGTGGATGTTCATATCTTCCACTAACAATTCTTTCGTCCAGAGATCAATACCCATTGTAATACGTTCCTCTTTGTCCCAAAGAGATATCATCATTGAGCTGCAAGGTTTTTTACCTTCAAAACCCCCATCAGTAGCTTCCCATTCTATTTTCTTCGGCATCTTCTTCTCATCCAGTTGAATAGTAAATTTTATTTCAGAGTTCTTCATCAAACATCTCGATATATTTTTTATTTTATTTAATCCAAAGATAAAGAATTTAAATCACTAGCTTTATTGCATTGGCCACAATTACATAATAGGAATATAAAAAATAATCAATCCATTTGTTTTGTGATTTATATGTGTACCTTATATTTTTATTATGCAGTTTGAATTAAACATTAGTCTTTTTTCTGTATAATGATATGTCAAAGGAATTATAATGAGAATATACGATACGGTTATTGCGGGAATTTTTATTTTCTTAATAGCGCTAGCATCACCGGTAATAGCCCAAAGCAGTTTCGGGCTTGGATTAAATGCGGGCGGCGGAACTATCGGAGGTAATCTTCCTTCTCAAGGGAGCTTTAACTCTTCCCTCTTCATAGAAGGTAACCCTGGCTTCAAGGGTAATATTAATTTTAGGCTAAGTTTCATCTTTGCTTCCGATATAAATATTTTGCTTCAGCAAAGCGCAAATAGATATAGTCCGTTCATAAAAGGATTATCGCTGGAAGCATTAACATCACAGACTCTGGAAGGCATAGTATATGCCGAAGAAGGGATAGGAATAGTTACTCTGAATGATAGAACCTTCAGCAACGTCAATGCCTGGGACACAGGGATTGTTTTTTCTATATTACCGGGAGTTGACCTAAGGAATGATGCACAACAAGGATTTAAGCTCGGCATAGGTGCAGGATACGGCTTGACCTTTACAAACACAAATGTTTGGTTCCTCTCCGTACATCTTCAAACGGAATATTATTTCTGATTGGATAAAAAAAGGTGTCATCTTTAGGAAGAGATGGCACCTTTTTTTAATATTAGTACTTTATAATTTTATTATTCCTATTTATCCGAAACAATTTCACCTGCCTTAAGCTCATCGCTTAAGCGAGTAGCTTTGTACAGATCTTTAATTGCTTCCAGCATACCGGCAGAGTGAACTGCCACTGCTCTGTTTGTCTCGGTTGTGAAGATAAAGTTGCCGGGTAAACTTTCAATGTTCCCGTCAAATGCTAATCCGACAATCTGAGCTTTCTCGTTGATAACTGGGCTTCCTGAATTACCGCCTATAATATCACTAGTACAGACAAAGTCCATCGGAGTCTCTAACTTAAAATCTGCCGGCGGATTCTGCCATTTCTCCGGTAAATTCCATGGGAATTTCTTACCGAAAGAATAATATCTATCATATAATCCAAAAAATGTTGTAAACGGCGGTGCTATAGTTCCATTATAAGGATAGCCTTTCACAACGCCGTCAGATATACGAAGTGTGAATGTTGCATCAGGAGGGATTGATGTGCCGTAAACATCAAATAAAGCTTCCCCGAGATCCTGATTATATGTTGTTTCCTCCGAAGATAATTGCATTTCTTCACTTTGCAGTTTGCTTCTTTCGGTACCGGTATTTACTAAGAAATAAATGAAAGGATCTGATGAGCTTAATATTGCATCCGGGCCTTCCTTAACCAATGCTTTAAGTTTATCTAAATTAGTTAATAATGAATTATTCAGCATATAATCAACCGCAGCAGCTCCGGTATTTCCGCCTGTAATCTTTTCTACTATATCTTTATCGTTACTAAGATATTTATAGAACTTACCAACCTGCAGCTCAAGCATCTGTTTATCCATGTCTGAATTAATATCACTAGGAATTAGATCATTCATTGTTGAGTCAAGCTGGGCTGCTTTATATTCATCTGACCTTTGTGCTTCAGGAAGCTTTAATTGATCAGCAAGCTTGATAACATCTCTTGCAACTAGAAAGTATCTTGAGCTTGTATAAGGATTTATACTTAATGCAAAGCTCTCATTAGAAATATTCTCTTTCTGTGCCTGAAGCTGAGCTATCTTACTCCATAAGTCTCCGTATTGCACCTTCAATTTAGGATTTGACAAAACAGCGTCTTCAAATTTCTTTTCAAAGTCAACTTTCTTCTGCATTAATACTGGATCCCTTAATCCGGCAAGCATACCCGTATAGGCTTTCTGTGAATTTGAAAATCCGAATAACCTATTCTGCAGTTTTGCCTTTAGCTCAGGGTGCTGGGCAATATCGCTAGTATAAAGGTCTACCAAATTATTCAGAAGTTCTAACGTCCTTGGGTACTGTACATCTCTTAAAAATTTTAGTTGAGCAACAGTTTTTAATCTGTCAGTATGGCCGGGATTTCCGACTACAAATACCGGTTCACCCGGCTGTGCTCCTTCAGGGCTCCAATGGAAATAATGCTTGGTATTCAAAGGCTTTCCGTCTTCATATACTCTGAAGAAATTACAATCAAGGTCATAGCGTGGATATGTAAAATTATCATAATCTCCTCCGAAATAACCGAGAGAAGCTTCAGGTGAAAATACTAATCTAACATCAGTATACCTCTTATATTCATAGAGCGAATACTTTCCTCCGTTATAAAGAGTAACTATTTGAACTCTTAATCCGGATTCTTTCTCGTATTGCTTTTGGAGATTATCCATCTCAGCTTTTTGGTCCATTACTTTTTCTTCGGGTGTAGTACCTTTATCTATAGCAGATTGAATTTCACTGGTTACGTCTATTATTTTAACCAATTGATCAACATATAAGCCAGGGACAGGCCTTTCGTCTGCTAATGTTTTAGCATAGAAACCGTTATCAAACAAATCTTCTCCGGGCTTTGTTACCTCGGAGACAGATTCCCTGCCGCAATGATGGTTTGTCATTACCAGACCATCTGCAGAGACAAAAGATGCAGAGCAATAGTTTGCGAAACGAAGGGCTGACATTCTTACATTATCCAGCCACTCTTCTGATGGCGAGAAATTATATTTCTCTTGAAAATACTTTATCGGCGGATAATCGAATGTCCACATTGTGCCGGTATCATACTTTCCGGCCATTACTGTATCCAGATTAAGCCAGCTGTAAGTTGAATTACCATTATTGTTTTGTACCTGAGTTGTTGAGGAACAGCCGGCGGCAAACAATAAAAGCAGAAATAGAGGTAAAGAGTTAAACAAATATTTCATAGAAGTTCCTTTAATAATTTAAGGGGTAAAATTTATAATCTTGATCAAGGATAACAAAATTATTATCAAATTATATTGCCGTTCATCATTTTTTGAGCACCTTTTGGACATAATTTAAATATAAGAAATGGATTACAGAGAAGGGAATAATAGTTAAGCATCCGGGAATAACCTTGTAGTGTTCCCGGAAGTTATAAAATGAATTTATTATAGAAAACGAAATAGGGATTTATATATAAGAATCCGGCTGATAGAGCGGTTCTATTTCCCATTCATCCTCTACAGTCCCTACGCAATGTGAACACTTTGGCACACTAAAGACTACTTTCTCTTCATTGGGTGTAGCCCTGACAAAGTTTAATATGGTCTTACAGCTTGAACATTGAACCACGTGAGATGTTGTAGTCTTCGCACTACATTCGGGACAAATGAACCCCAATTCGCCAGGTGTTTCTTCAGGATTCACCAGGAAAATCGCGTTGCATTTCGAATTGTTGCATTTGGCAAAGTGCCATTTGACAGTATAATTTGTTGCGATAATCTTTGCCCTCATAATTTTAATATTCTAAAGTATAAAGTTATTATAAAAAAGTCCAATGAAAAATTATTCTCCAAAAATAATCTTGCATATTAACAGCCGAGACAAGACAGGTTAATATTAATTACGATATATCCCGAATTTGCCTCAATTTCTAATAAATTCTGCATAAACGACATTTTTAGAGTAGATTTATTGTATCAGTTAATTATTTTTTTAATTTTGATGTTACAATATTATAATATTCTTCAACATATTGTAATTCATATTTTCTTCCATGATAAATTTTTCAATTAACGAAAATTAACCGGAGTTTTAAGAAAAATGGATAAGATAAATTGCTTTAAAGCATATGACATAAGAGGCAAAGTCCCTTCTGAATTAAATACCGATCTTGCTTACAAAATAGGATTAGCTTACTCAAAATATATTGATGCAAAAAAAGCCGTTATCGGATATGATATCCGTAAGTCTTCAAAAGAACTAGCCGATGCCTTGACCAAAGGTATGACAGATTGCGGGACTGATGTAATCAATATCGGCTTATGCGGAACGGAAATGATTTATTATTCCACTTCCGCACTCAAAGCTGACGGAGGGATTATGATAACCGCCAGCCATAATCCTCCCGAATATAACGGGATGAAGTTTGTAAGAAGAAATTCTGTCCCGGTTGGTTACGATTCAGGCCTGCAGGAAATAGAACAAATGATATTAAATAGTAAACTTCCCGAAGTTTCTAAAAATAAAGGGAAGGTTACCTCGATTGACATAATGCATGATTTTATTAAAAACTTAAGTCATTTTTATGATGCTAAGAAAATTAAACCGCTGAAAGTGGTTGCAAATGCAGGAAATGGCTGCGCCGGACTTTCACTCGAACAGCTTGAGAAATTATTACCAATCAAAATGATTAAAGTCTTCTTTGAGCCTGACTGTAATTTCCCTAATGGGGTACCTAATCCACTACTTCCTGAAAACCGCCAGGCTACTATAGACGCTGTTGTTTCTAATAATGCAGATCTCGGTGTTGCATGGGATGGCGACTATGACCGCTGTTTCTTTTTTGATGAGAAAGGCAATTTTATAGAAGGATATTATATTGTAGCGCTTCTTGCAAAATCAATTCTAAAAAAACATCCGGGCGAGAAGATAGTTCATGACCCTAGATTAACATGGAATACACTTGATGTAGTAAAAAACAGCGGGGGTATCCCGGTAGTTTCCAAAAGCGGTCATGCATTTATTAAACAGAAGATGCGTGAAGTGAATGCTGTTTATGGAGGAGAAATGTCTGCACATCATTATTTCAGAGATAATTCATATTCCGACAGCGGCATGATACCATTCCTTTTAATTCTTCAGCTCATTTCTGAAGAGAATAAGCCTTTCTCTCAATTAGTCGAAGAAATGATTCAAGCATATCCTTGCAGCGGCGAAATAAATTCAAAGATAAATGATCCTGCAGGAAAACTTGTCGAACTTGAAAAAGAATACTTTAAAGGTAATATTGATCACCTTGATGGCTTAAGTGTAGAGTTCGATACTTGGCGCTTCAACTTAAGGATCTCGAACACTGAGCCCACTATCCGCTTAAACGTTGAAAGCCGCGGTGATATTAAATTGATGGAAGAAAAAACAGAAGAGCTGCTAAAAGCAATCCGTCAATAAAAAGATTTATGATACTTGGATACTGGATATCAATTACTTGATTATATATTTGTTTTAATTCAAGGTATTGATATTCAGTATCTAATTAATAGAATATAGCCCCTATTTTACATCCGCTTCAACTGTAAATGGAACCTTAAGTTTTTCCCAATTCAAGCAGACTACTGCAGTATTTACACCATGCGCATTCACTTTCATATTTTCAAAAGTATAATCCAGCCATTCATGGTAATTGGGATTCTGCAGAGGAGTAACGTTAAGTCTTAATGCGTCTTCAGCTTCATTATATGTGAAAGCGCCCCATTGGTCAGCAACCTTATTAAAAATAATAGTCCAATCTTTATCCCTTGGTATTACGAAGAACCCATAAGAACCGGCGGGTAATTTTTTTCCATTAATTAATACATTGCCTGCAAAAGTAATTTTAGTACATTCATTTGCGCCTGCCCGCCAAACTTTATCATAAGGGACTAATCCGCCCCAGATCTTTCTACCTTTTACTCCCGGACGGCTATAAGAAATCGTAACATCGGTAATTCCTATAGTCTGTGTAATAAATGCCTTCGGGCTAATCCTTACTTCCTTATGCCAACCTATCGTCGTTTCATTTTCCTTAGAAGGTTTTTTATTCTGCATGTTCTTTATATTCTGCTGAGCATTTACGTTCGTAAAAAGTGCTAACAGTATGACAGATAAAAATAAAACTAAAGAAACTTTATTATTTGTTCTTTTCATTTGAATGATCCTTAACAATTTAGTGAAATAATATATACGCCGGCTTTTCTGGTAATATTTCCTTTAGATGATCTTAGGCAAGAATATTATTAAAACTTTTCTTATTTAAATTTAGCATACTTAATTTAGGAATAATTAATTAAATTTCATTGATTTTTGAATATTTTATACAAAGTAATACTATGGCAGTAAAAGAAATTTTGCTATTAGGGAACCCTAAGCTCTATGAAGTCAGTTCACCTGTAAAGGAAGAGGAGGTAGATTCTGTAAAGCATATAGTTGAAGACCTTCACGATACACTCATGGACTTCAGAAATAGGAATAATGCAGGCAGAGCAATAGCTGCTCCGCAAATCAGTTTTATGAAAAGAGTTGTTTTTATGAATATTGAAAAACCTGTTGTGCTAATAAACCCGGTCCTTGATATTTTGAGCGCTGATATGTTTGAAATTTGGGATGACTGCATGAGTTTTCCCGACATACTCGTTAAGGTAAAACGCCATAAAAAATGTCATGTTACCTTTAGAGATCTTGAATGGAAATATCAATCTTTAGATTTGCAGGATAGCTTATCCGAATTGATACAGCACGAGGTTGATCATTTGAACGGAATACTCGCCGTCTCAAGAGCAATAGACGGTAAATCTTTCTCTCTTCGAAGTCAAAAAGGATTACTTAAATAGTTTTCTTCAGATTTGATATTATAAAATCTTCTTTAGAAGGTCAACTATTTTATCAGTCTCTTCGTTTATATTATAAAAATGAGGCGATAATCTAATCATTCCCACTCTCACAGCGCAATGGATATTTTCCTTAGAAAGAGTGTCAAACATTTTCTGTGCATCTTTATATGAGAAGCTGACTATCCCGGCAATATTTTTTTTATCGCATCCGCTTAATACAGGTTTTATTCCTATTGCTTCGAGCTTTTTAATTAAATAAACCGAGTTTGCAAGAACTTTATCTTCAATCTGATTAAGCCCAAATTGTTTGAAAAATTTCAGCGATGCATTAAGCGCATAGATGCCGATTGAATTAAGAGTGCCGCCCTGATATCGCTCTGCCGTCTTTTTTAATGTAAGATTATAATGAAGCATATTCCATGCATCTTCAACAGAAAGCCAGCCTACATTGTCCTGTTGAATTAATTCCTGCAGTTTCTCTGATACATAAATAAAACCGAGCCCCTGCAGTCCAAGCAGCCACTTCTGACTGCCCGCAGAAATGAAATCAATATTATCTCTTTCAACATCCAGCCTGACTGCACCAAGCCCCTGGATTGCATCTACTGAAAATAATATCTCTCTTTCTTTGCATACCTTTCCAATCTTCTCAAGGTCTACTCTGTAGCCGGTCAGAAATTGGACCTGACTTATGGAGATTATTTTCGTCCTGGGAGTAATCATGTTGATTACATCTTCGGCTGTAACTTTTCCTTCGCGGGATTTTACAAAGTCAATACCTATTCCCTGTCTTTGAAGATTTAGAAATGGATAAACATTCGCCGGGAATTCTAGGTCATTTAGAATTATCCGGTCACCTTTGTTTAATTTTATGCCCGATGCTAAAACATTTATCCCGTTTGAGGTGTTATCTACAAAAGCAATTCTTTCCGGCTTAGTATTTATCAAAGCTGCAAGATCATTTCTTGTCTCTTTAATTATTGATTGTAAGCCGAGATATTCATCGATATTTGTTTCACTTTTTTCATAAAGCACTTTATGAATATTATCAAGAACATGGGTACACAAAGGCCCTGTAGAAGCATGGTTAAAATAAATCTTGCCATGTTTTAAATAAGGGAAACTTTCTCTGGCTTTTTCAATTTCCATAATATCAGCATTCTTTTTTGTTAAAATCAATAACAAAAATAATCAAATCAAAAATGAATTCTAAAATTAAATAACTTTTTTGTGTCTAAGTATTCACAATATCTTAATGTTATAATTTCTTTTTAACAATTGGAAATACCAAATAATTTACTTTCTTATTTCTCAATGAAACTTTTTATTTAGCTTTTAAAATATGTAAACATAACATACTTAATTGTTTTATTAGGTTTAAGGACTGCACAAATGAAAAACTAATAGAATTTTTAAATAAACCTTATTCAACTTAAAAATAGCACATATATATTGCAACTTATAAAGGCGGCAGGTGTATAGGTATATTTTGATAGAAATTATTAAATCAAATAAGCTGTTCTTATTTATATAGTTCAGATTATTTTGAAATTCATCTTAATAATGGTTAGATTTTATTTACGAATTTTAATAAAGATTTTTATTAACTGATTAAACGACTCTCTAAAATAATAAAAATAACGGGTGAGAAATGGCAAATCTGAAAGCATCCAAACCAAAGGAATTAAAGCCTGAAGACTTAAGATGGCACTGCAATCCTGACATATTCGAGTTTGACTCAACAGTAGATTTGAAGCCTATTGAAGGCATCATAGGTCAAGAAAGAGCACTTAAAGCATTAAAACTAGGCGTAGATTTACGAAGCCCGGGATATAATGTATTTATCGCGGGCCTTTCGGGAACCGGTAAAGCTACAACTGTAAAAAAAATGCTCGAGACTATCAGTTCTCATTGTCCGCCTCTCTTTGATTATACTTATGTTAACAATTTTAAGGACCCGGACAGACCTGCCTTATTAACTTTCAAAGTCGGCAAAGCTAAATATTTCAGTCAGGATCTTTCTTCAACAATTGAGTTTCTAAAGAAGAGAATTCCCCAATCACTCGAAACAGAAGTATATGTAAGCAGGAAGAAAAAAATAATATCTCATTATAACGAAAAAGAACAATCTCTAATGACAAGCTTCGAAGAGAAGTTAAAACAAGAGAACTTTTCCCTTGGGCAAGCGAAGGTTGGTGAAAATGCCCGC
>Ga0075269_10000101_pt1 | contig 14393 bp, 8 predicted proteins | sample SF_Rice_5C_0N_10_FD_69773 | JGI IMG/M metagenome (GOLD analysis project Ga0075269, IMG submission 69773) | Rice paddy soil microbial communities from Twitchell Island, California, USA - SF_Rice_5C_0N_105 | ecosystem: Environmental > Terrestrial > Soil > Paddy field/soil | place: USA: Twitchell... | reverse complement strand
TTCTCCGTTTACAAGCGTTGCAACTTCCTGACCTAAAATATTATACACTTTTAATGCTACCTTCCCCGCTGCGGCTAATTGATATGTTATTTCTGTCGACGGATTAAATGGATTTGGATAATTCTGCCCCAACGAAAATACTTTCGGAACCCCGCTTGTACCGCTTTTAACTGCCAAAGGCGTAGTACTTAAGTTAACAATCACGTTTGTTTCGCCGGGATGAACTATTATATTATTCATATAATAAACTTGTGATGTATTAATGTAATTAATCTGGTAATTGTAAATTTTGTCGGTCACTGGAAATGAAAAATTTCCTGTTGATCCATCTGAGAATACTGTCGATTGAGCTGAATCCCGGTTAACGGCAACTAATTGAATCGGGAAACCCGGCGCAATCCCATCTAAAGTTACCTTTCCTGTTATTGTAGAGTTGGCATTGTATATAATCAGGTTTCTTGCAATACTGTCTCCTGGAGAAATAGAGTTTACATATGCACTGCCGTCCAGCTTATCTATTGTATATCCATTCGAGCTCTCTGAATATGCATTTAAACTCCATCCGCCCGTACTTTGGCTTAAGTCTGATTGTGTTAATCCTATTTGATATACTCCATTTATATTTGTCTTTACATCGTAGTTAACCGGATTATTTTGACTTCCGGCGTATATACTTACATCTGTATTCACAATCATATTCCCATTTTCGTCCTTAACTGTGCCTCCAACTTGCGCAGCTGCTGCTGTAAAACTAAAATTAATACCTGTAAGATTTCCTGAAATAGTTACCTGCTGCTGTGCTGGTGATACTATATTTGGAAGGAATGGATTTGAAACTAGTTCAATAGTCCATGGATTGCCTGCAGTATCACTCGTCATTCCAATTGTGTAATTACCGTTTGCATCAGTTAACGCATCCCAAAAGCTCGGCTGATATTTATCTTTCCGCTGTACCTCCACAAATATATTTGCAGCACTCTTCCCGCTTGGAGGTGTCACTTTACCTGATATTGTATACGCAGGCGACGTTAAAGCGTTTATGGTCCCAGCAACGTATATTGTTGACCCACCTTCTGTAAAACTCAATATGTAATTCCCCGGTGCAATTCCGATTGGCATTGAAAAAGATACTTTACCAGGTATATTGCTCATGTCCGGCGGCCCATTTTGGCCTACTGTATCATTATCTGTCTGCTCAAATGCCTGGTAAAGTTTATCTCCGGCATCTATTGCCCTGTTACCATTAACATCATACCAGATATCAATTAAAGTTGTTGCTCCTGCAGTTGGGACATTATAACTCCAGCTTATTATATCCCCCGAAGTCATTATAAAACTTGACGAGGAACCATTTACAACTAAATTGGTGACCTGACTTTTTGCAGTAAAATTGAAAATTAATATAAATATCCCCATAAATAAAATTGTAAAAAAATTCATTTTACCTTCCGTGTCCTTATAAATTATTTTAATCTGATATAAATCTAATATTATTATGTAAATGTAAAATGCCTTTTATCACAGCACTTTTATATGTATATTAAATCCAGCAAGTTTATTGCTTCAGTCTAAATACGATCTATATCTGACTCACATCCGCTCCACCTGCGCTCCACATCCGCTCTAACTTACATCTAAATTAGATATCCAATCGATATATATTTAAACCAAAATTCCTTTTCCTAAGTTGAAATTTCTGATATATTCTTAGTATAGAACGAATTACTAAATGTAAGTTAATAGTATTAATGCGCTATTTTAAGCAGTTAAATTCAAATTGATGATATTCTTCAAATTGCCAAATACAAATTGAACCTTAATTCAATATTTCCATTTAACTGATAATTTAGAATCGAACGAACCATAAATTAACCACCTTACATATCTCACCTTTTAATTTATTTAAATCTTATATTAAGTAAAAAGAATTATGAATAAACCGAATAGACTAATTAAAGAAAAAAGCCCCTACCTTTTACAGCATGCCTATAATCCTGTTGATTGGTTCCCCTGGTGCAGCGAAGCCTTTGAAAAAGCAATGCAGGAAGATAAACCTGTATTTCTATCAATCGGCTATTCAACCTGCCATTGGTGCCACGTTATGGAAAAAGAATCTTTCGAAGATGAGAACGTTGCCCGCTTAATGAACGATTCTTTTATTTGTATTAAAGTTGATAGAGAGGAACGCCCCGATATAGACAATATCTATATGACTATATGTCAAATGATGACCGGCAGCGGCGGCTGGCCCTTAACTATAATAATGACTCCCGATAAAAAGCCTTTTTTCTCAGGCACCTATTTCCCTAAGGAAGGCCGCTTCGGAAGAATCGGTATGCTCGAGCTTATTCCACGGATAAAAGATTTCTGGTCTTCAAACCGTGAAGAAATCTATAAAACTACAGAAGAAGTTTTATCAGCCCTGAATAATGTCAATTATAAATCAGATTCAAAAATTGATGAGAACTTATTCCACAAGGCATTTAACGCATTCCTAAGCCGTTTCGACAATACATTCGGCGGATTCGGAAATGCTCCTAAGTTCCCTTCGCCTCACAATCTTCTCTTTCTATTAAGGTACTGGAAAAGAAAAAAAGATGCCCGCGCACTTAGTATGGTCGAAAAAACATTACAGCAAATGCGCCTCGGCGGTATTTATGATCAAGCTGGATTTGGATTCCACCGCTATTCAACTGACCGCAATTGGCTCGTCCCCCACTTTGAAAAGATGCTCTATGACCAGGCTTTACTAATACAGTTATATGCCGAAGCATATCAAGCAACAAAAGATAACCTTTATAAAAGTACCGCAGAAGAAATTATAGAATATGTACTCCGCGATATGACATCCCCCGATGGCGCTTTCTATTCTGCCGAGGATGCAGACAGCGAAGGTATTGAAGGTAAATTTTATCTCTGGCAAAAAGATGAGATCATTTCCCTCCTCGGTAATGAAGCAGGCATATTCACTAAAATATTTAACATCGAAGATGAGGGCAATTGGCTTGAGCAACACTCGGACGTAAAATATGGATCTAATATCTTACATTTGAAAAAGGATGTAGCCCATCTTGCAATTGAATTCAATCTATCAGAAGTTGAGCTTAATGCATTTATAAATTCAGCATTAAAAAAAGTCTTTGAATCACGGGAGAAAAGAATTCATCCGTTCAAGGACGATAAGATATTAACTGACTGGAACGGACTGATGATCTCCGCCCTTGCAAAAGCAGCACAAGTATTTAACAGGTCAGACTATTTAGCAGCCGCTGAAAAATCTATGAACTTTATTTTAGCCAATATGATAGATACTTCCGGCTGTCTCATGCATAGATTTAGAATGGGTGAAGCTTCCGTTCCCGGTATAGTTGATGACTATTCATTCACTATCGCTTCTCTTATCGATCTATATGAAGCCTCTTTCAATATTGAATATTTAAAGAAGGCTCTTTATTTCAATTCAAATATGATCGGCCTTTTCTGGGATATGAAGGAAGGCGGTTTCTTTTTTACCGGCAATCAAAACGAACCTATTTTACTCAGGCAAAAGGAAATTTATGACGGCGCAATTCCGTCCGGCAATTCAGCAGCTATTTTAAACCTCCTAAGGCTTAGCAGAATCACCTCAGATACTGAGCTTGAGAATAAAGCTAATTCTATTGCCCAGGCATTCTCTAACCAGTTGTCTGCATCCCCCGAGGCATTTTCTTATGCATTATGCGCACTTGATTTTGCATTCGGCCCGTCAAATGAAATCATTATCTCCGGAAACCCTGGTGAATCAAAGCAATTTATTAAAGAACTAAATAAGTACTATATTCCTTCAAAAATTATTATGCTTAATTCATCAGACAATGAAATACAAAAAATAGCTCCGTTTACTAAAAATCAAAAGCAAATTAATAACAAAACTACGGCTTATATTTGCAGAAATTATGTATGCAATCTACCGGTTACTTCTCTTGTAGATTTCGGGAAATTACTTGAAAGTATTTAGTTGATTAATTATAAAGCCTTATTTTACACCTAATCCAAGGCAAGAATATATACTAATTAATTTCACCTGCAATAAGAATAAGAAGATTATAATTTTAATGAATATATAGATTGTTATCCATCTAAAATGTAAATTTGATGAGTATAAATATCGGATATTTTACTACAGGTTATGCAATTATTTATTCATGAGGGATGTTCTGGCTCAGGACAATAAGTTAATACGATCTTTGGTTCAAAATGTTAAGACAGGGAACAATTCTTCTTTTGAACAGCTTTATCAGATACACGCCGGACGGGTTTATGCGCTCTGTTTGCGTCTTCTTGCCGATAAAGAGCTAGCTGATGAAACCACTAAAAATGTCTTCTTATCTGCTTTAAAAAATATTACTTTTTTCAGAGCAGACATTACCTTCGGGTCATGGCTATGTAGTATTGCCGTGTACTCCTCTCTCGAAAGACTACGACAGTATAATAACACTGTAAATAACATTAGTAAAATAAAACTTAATAACTTTAATCTTAACCCATTTGAAACTGAAATTCTGTCTCTCCCCCATAAGGAACGGCTGGTTTTTGTACTTCACGACCTTGAAAAATATACCAATAATGAAACTGCCGAATTAACAATGGTTAAATCTGATGAAATAACAGAATATCTGGATCGTGCATATAATATTCTAAAATCTCCTAAAACCTCACTAAGCCAGGTTACCCCATTAAATGAAAGATTAAATTCACTTGCAAATCAAATTACTCCCGATAATGATATATGGAAACGCATTTCAACCCAAATTCATGACCAAAAAGCTAATGATAACAAAAAGGGTACAGTCGAAGGTTCAGCTGCAAATGAAGAAATACCGGATAAACAAGAAAAAACTAGGAAGTTTAACGTCTTTGGTTGGAGAAAGAAATAATATTCATAAATAGACTAGTCTATATTTGCCCCTTTGGCTTTACTAATTTAAGTAAATCAAATAACTGAACACGAGGAAAACATATTGCGCCTTCCTTGCATCCAAATAAAAAAGTACTTAATTATCTCTTAGGCCTGTACATGTGTGTGCTTTGACCGAAGAATACCTCAGCCGCCTCCATCACTGTTTCTGAAAGTGTGGGGTGAGGATGTATGCTAAGCTTCAGATCGGTTACATTCGCACCCATCTCAATTGCTAATACTCCTTCAGCAATAAGCTCCCCGGCTCCCGGACCGCTAATACCGACACCCAAAATCCTTTGACTTTCAGGATCTATAATCAGCTTAGTAACTCCATCGCTGCGGTCAAGCGTAGTCGCCCTTCCTGATGCAGCCCATGGGAATTTCGCCACTTCATATTTTATATTTTGGTCCTTAGCCCTTGTCTCAGTCAATCCAGCCCATGCAATTTCAGGATCAGTAAATACTACAGCAGGAATTGCCAGCGGCTCAAATGCCACTTTATGCCCTGCTATTGCCTCAACAGCTGCTCGCCCCTCATGTGAAGCTTTATGCGCAAGCATAGGTTCACCTGCAATATCTCCAATAGCATAAATATTCGGATCAGCAGTCTGCATCTGCTTATTGACCTCAACCCAGCCTCTATTATTTATCTTTACTTTTGTATTCTCTAATCCTAAGCCTTTAGTATCCGGTTTCCTTCCTATTGACATCAAGACATAATCATAAATCTGATCGGAAGTTTTACCCTCATTATCCTGAATACTTACACTTATGCCCCCCTTTACTTCTTTAATCGAATGTACTTTGGAGCTTAACATAATCTTATCAAATTTCTTTTCAACTCTCTTAGCAAGATATAATACCAAATCCCTATCAGCTCCCGGAAGTAAGCCGGACATCATTTCGACAACTGAAACTTTAGTTCCAAGTGCGCTGTAAACAGAGCCGAGTTCAAGTCCAATATACCCGCCTCCGATTACAAGTAAGCTTTTAGGAATTTCAGGAAGATCAAGTGCAGTCGAAGAATTTAATATTCTTTTGCTTTCAATATTTAGAGAAGGTATAGTAGCAATTACAGAACCAGTTGCAATAATCACTTTCTCAAATTTATGTTCCTCTGCTCCCCCTTCATACTTCTCTATTTTTAATGTCGAAGAGTTTATAAAGCTAGCTTTGCCTCTAATATAATTTATCTTTCTTTGCTTAGATAGGATACCAAGTCCACCCGTAAGTTTGTTAACAACTCCGTTCTTCCATTCTCTTAATTTATTCAAATCAATTTTGGGCTTGGAGAAGTCAACCCCCCAATTGTGCGCCTCTTCAGCTTCATTAATAAGTTTAGCAACATGCAGCAATGCTTTTGAAGGAATGCATCCGCGGTAAAGACAAACTCCGCCGGGATTTTTCTCCATATCTATTAAAGTAACTTCCATTCCGAGGTCAGCAGCTAGGAAAGCTGCAGCATACCCGCCCGGCCCCCCGCCTATGACTGTCAATTTCTGATTATTCATATATCTCCATCAATTTATATTAGACTTAGCGCAAATCGCAAAAAGTATTGTATAATATTTACTAGTCTGATAAATTATTCTTTAACGAAATGCGCATTGTTCTATGCCCTTTGTTTGCCTACCCCTCAATTAAGATTTTCATTGGCTGCTCTAATGCCTCGCATACCCATCTTAAAAACCTAGCAGCATCAGCCCCATCTATTATTCTATGGTCATAAGAAAGCGAAAGAGGAAGTATTAAGCGGGGCTCAAACTTACCATCAATAAGGATTGGTTGGTATGCACTTCTTGAAACACCAAGTATTGCAACCTCAGGAGAGTTAATTATGGGTGTGAAAGATGTCCCGCCTATCCCTCCAAGATTTGTAATTGTAAAACATCCGCCTTGCAGTTCTTCTAAAGAAGTTTTTCTTATCCTTGCTTTCTCAGCAATAGTGTTCAATTCAACCGAAAGCTCAATAATATTTTTCTTATCAACATTCTTTATCACGGGGACTATCAATCCATGTTCGGTATCCACTGCAACACCGATATTGAAGAATCTCTTATATATTATTTCTTTATTCTCCATATCGATACTTGAATTGAACTGAGGATAAACCTTCAAGGCGGAAGTAACTATCTTTAAGAGTATTGCAGTAACAGTTAATTTACCACCAGCTTTTTCTATTTTAGGATTGTAAGCTTTTCTGATCTTCTCAAGTTCAGTTATATCAGCACTATCATGCTGCGTAACATGAGGAATAGACGACCATGCATAACCTAAATGCTCGGCGGTCTTACTCCGAATATTACTCATTGGTTTCTTCTCAATTACACCAAACTTAGTAAAATCAGGGAGTGGTTCTTGCTTTATTCCTACAGAAGGAGCACTGATCTTACCTTCACTTAATTTCTTAACAAAGTCTTTTATATCTTCCGCTGAAATTCTTCCTCCGGTTCCGGATCCTTTTACCTGGTTAATATCAACACCAAGTTCTCTTGCTAATCTTCTTACCGAAGGCGCTGCAGGGGCGGCTCCTTTCAATACCGGGGGCTGCTGGTCTCTTTCATACGGTAAAATACTTTCTCTTTCACCTTTAGGGACTTCAGCTTTTTGTTCAATAGGCTGAGGCGAAGATGCTTTTGAAGTTGTTTCTTCTTTTAACGGAGCTTTTCCTGTTACTGGTTCTATTATATCAAGGATTTCGACTTTAATTAGAGATTGTCCAACTTTAGCCTTTTCACCTGACTTAATTAGAACTTCGATAACCTTACCTGAAACAGTTGCAGGGACCTCTATTGTTGCCTTGTCCGTTTCAATTTCCAGTATGCTTTGATCCTTTTCTATTTTATCACCTGCCTTAACTAGAACATTTAATACGTCTGCGGATTCAATATTCTCGCCAAGCTCCGGCAGAGTCATATTAATAATCTTACTCCCGACTGTTTTTGAAGCAGGGATGGCAGAAGGTTTGATTTCTACCTTTGGCTCATCTTTTTTCTTTTCAGCTTTTACTTCCTCTACTGTTTCCTCTTTTGCAGACTTACCGTTTGCGCCTCCTTCATCGACTTTAAGAATAGTTTGGCCAACTTTTATTTTATCACCTGATTTTATCAATACCTCTTTTACAGTGCCTGTTACAGTAGATGGGACTTCAATAGTAGCCTTATCTGTTTCAATCTCTATTACTCCCTGATCCTTTTCAATTCTATCGCCGGCTTTTACAAGGACATTTAGTACATCGGCAGCTTCGATATTCTCGCCGAGTTCAGGTAGTTTAATATCAATATCCATTTCAGTCTTAACCTTGTTTTTTATTTATTAAAAATTTTAGTGTTAACAATTATCCTAATTCCCAAAACCCTTCCTAATTCAATATCTCTATGTTGAATCTGCATGCTGCTTCAACTGGAAAAGAAAGAGAAGTTTTTTTGTCCCCCTTCTCTTGCATGGAGAAGGGTTATGCCTCACCAATATATTGCACAAAATATAGCCGAACTATTTATAAATAAATCGGATTAAGCTTGTTCTGATCAATGCCGTAATCCTTTATTGCTTTTTCAACTACATTATTCTTAATCTTATTTTCAAGATAAAGAGCGTGAAGGGCTGCAACTACAATATGCTTAGCATCTACTTCAAAGAAATCGCGCAGAGCAGCTCTGCCTTCGCTTCTTCCGAATCCATCAGTACCAAGAGAAACCAGTTTGCGCGGGAACCATTTAGATACTGAATCAGGGAGTGTTTTTACATAATCTGATGCTGCAACAAAAACACCTTCTTCATCTTTCAGCATTTGGGTTATATAAGGCAGTTTAGGAGTTTCCACCGGATGATACATATTCCATCTATCAATATCGAGCCCGTCTCTTCTAAGCTCTTTATAACTTGTAACACTCCAGATATCGGCAGCAACTTTGAAATCATCTTCAAGAATCTTCTGTGCTTTGATTACTTCATTTAGGATAGTACCGCTGCCGAAAAGCTGTGCTTTCAGCTTCAAAGTCTTTTTATCTGAAGCCTTAAATTTATACATTCCTTTCAGAATACCTTCCTTTACACCGGCGGGCATTGCAGGCATCTCATAATTTTCATTCATTACGGTCATGTAATAAAAAACTTTTTCTTGTTCTTCATACATTCTCCTGATGCCATCTCGGATAATAACGGCGATTTCATAAGCAAAGGCCGGGTCATAAGCAACAAGGTTTGGTACCGGATACGCCATTAAGTGGCTGTTACCATCCTGATGCTGTAGGCCTTCTCCGGCTAAAGTTGTTCTTCCGGCAGTACCACCGACCAGGAATCCTTTACAGCTCATATCTCCGGCAGCCCAGATTAAATCTGCAGCACGGTTAAATCCGAACATAGAGTAATATACAAAGAATGGGATCATATTTATTCCATGAGTTGCATAAGCAGTACCGGCAGAAATGAAAGAAGACATTGCGCCTGCTTCAGTAATTCCTTCTTCAAGTATTTGGCCGTTTGTAGCTTCTTTATAATAAAGGAGTGTTTCTTTATCAACCGGCTCATACAATTGTCCGGCGTGAGAATAAATACCTACCTGGCGGAATAGAGCTTCCATTCCAAAAGTTCTTGCCTCATCAGGAATAATAGGAACAATCAGCTTACCTACTTCCTTATCGCGAAGTAGTTTTGCCATGATACGGACAAATACCATTGTAGTAGAGGCTTCTTTACCATCAGTCCCTTTATAAAATTCTTCAAAGATTTCTTCCGGGGGTGTTTTAAGCGGGCGGATTGAAGTTTTTCTTTCAGGTAGATATCCTCCTAACAGTTTTCGTCTTTCCTTAATATATTTTATTTCGGAGCTCTCTTCAGATGGCCTATAGAAAGGAGCTTTAGCAACTTCTTCATCTGAGATAGGGATACCGAATCTTGTTCTGAATTCAGCAAGTTCATCTTCATTTAATTTCTTCTGCTGGTGAGTTATGTTCTTTCCCTCGCCGGCTTCGCCTAAACCGTATCCTTTAATAGTTTTTGCAAGAATGACAGTCGGAGAACCTTTATGTGCAACAGCCATTTTATAAGCAGCATAAACTTTTTCAGGATCATGGCCGCCACGTTTCATTTTCCTAAGCTGCTCATCGGAAAGATTTTCCAAGATTTTGTATAAATCGGGATCACCATTACATAGATGCTCGCGAATATACTTTCCTGATTCTACAGAATACTTTTGATATTGCCCATCAACTATTTCACCTAATCGTTTAACAAGCTTTCCCTCAATATCTTTTTCAAATACAGGATCCCAGTCACCTCCCCATACAACTTTAATAACATTCCAGCCTGCTCCTCTGAAAGCAGCTTCGAGTTCTTGAATGATTTTCCCGTTGCCTCTGACAGGGCCGTCTAGTCTCTGAAGATTACAGTTGATTACGAAGATTAAATTATCTAGTTTCTCTCTTGCGGCGAGTGTGATAGCTCCAAGAGTTTCAGGTTCATCGGTCTCGCCATCACCTAAGAAAGCCCAAACTTTGTTTCCGTTAGATTTCTTTATCCCGCGGTCTTCCAGGTAACGGTTGAATCTGGCTTGATAAATAGACATAATTGGGCCCAGTCCCATGGAAACAGTAGGGAATTCCCAGAAGTTAGGCATTAACCAGGGGTGTGGGTATGAGGATAAGCCGCCGCCTGGTTTGGTTTCGCGTCTAAAGTTTTCCATTTGTTGTTTGGATATTCTACCTTCAAGGAATGCCCTAGCGTAAAAGCCGGGAGAAGCATGTCCCTGGAAGTAAACCTGGTCGCCGTCATAATCATCTCCCTTACCGTGGAAGAAATGATTAAATGCGATCTCGTAAAGAGTAGCGGCAGAGGCATAAGTTGATATATGTCCACCTATTCCATGCTCCAGCTTATTAGCTTTTACAACCATAGCCATAGCATTCCAGCGGATTAAGCTTTTAATCCTTCTTTCAATTTCTCTATCTCCGGGGAAAGGAGGTTGAGCTTCTCTAGTAATTGTATTTATATAAGGTGTATTTGCTGAGAAAGGAATTTGCACACCTTCTTTATGAGCTCTGATCTGTAATTCTTGAAGTATTTCTTTTACTCTCTCCTGTCCTCCGTGTTCCAAAACATAATCAAGTGAATAAAGCCATTCTCTTGTTTCTATATCGATAAGTTCTTTAGAGTTATTATTACTCATTTTAATTGCCCTTAATCCTATTAGTTCTATGAAAAAGTTTTGCTTATTTCAAATTTAAACGGTCAACCATTATATACTATAATTCAAATATTATATTAATAATGATATAATCAGTTTCACCGTAATAAAACTATTTTGTAAATAGCTTTACGAATAAATTATCTTAAATTTGGCTTGCTTAAGTGCAAACTGGTAAGCGATCCGTAAAAATTAGCAACTCAAAATAATTGTTTTGATATATAAATACAAGGAAACAATCCTCAGTATTATATAGGAGTGATTTGGAAAAGGGAATAGAATATCATGAGTTTTGCAATAATGTACAGAATAATATTTGATATTGATGTGGAAAAGATAAATATCAGTAATTTTGTAAAGTTATGGTATTATATAAGAAAGTATGGCAATATTCAACAGCTGCAAGATTATTATTATATACAACAAGCTGTTTAATGTTTTGTATCGGGTAATTCATAATCCAAATATATGATATTTTTAATTAGAGTTCATATTGGAATAATATTGTTAAATTTTTGAACATGATGAAAGATTTTGCGGGCAGCGACCTATCATTTTGTCATACTTTTATAGCATAGGTTTTAGAGGCTATTTATATACTTATAAGAAGCCATTTATAGGCCACTCAGAGGCTATTTAGCTGCCTATTAGAGATTATTTATAGTAAGGGTAGTTATGACAAATAGTCAGCCGGTTTCTAGTAAGAGATATAAAAAGTGAACAAAGGAATTATGCTTTTGCTTAAAAATTAAATAATCCCAAATGGAAATAATTTATGGTAATGCGATATCATTATTTTGATTTATTGATAAGGAAGTAATTTCAATTTAATGATGACATTATTTGATAATATTAAATGAGCTTATCAACTTTCCTTTATATAAGTGAATTAGTTAGTTAGAAAGATGAATAATTTTTCGTCGGGGGAAACATGTTTAATACATCTTCATATAAAAAATAAATACGCCTATTGAAGCGGCGAGACAGTAATAGCCGAACCATTGCCATCGTCCGCCTTCGAGCAGACGGGAGAGTAATTTTAAAGCAAGAAAGCCTGCCATAAAGCTGAAAATCATTCCGATGATACTCGGCATAAATAAATGAATGGTTGAGCCATGGGCTCTAAGAGTTTGATCTTTAAGAAGGCGGTACGCTTCTTTTGCAACAACAGCCGGAGTTAAAACGACAGCAAGAGCAAAGCTGAATTCTTCAAGCTTTTGTTTAGGAAGGCCGAAAATTAGGCCGGTGGAAATAGTTGACCCTGAACGGGAAAAGCCTCTAAAGGGCAGGCATATACCTTGAATAATTCCGATCCAGATTGAGTGCTTTGTTTTAATTTCTTCATTTGGTACTGATTTGGAGTTTTGCTTAGCGGCGTATATAATCAAAATGCCGACGGCAGCCAAGGCAACTGCGATAAGAGGCAAATTAGAAAAAAGATCTTCAATTTGTGCATGGGGGACGCTGCGCATGAACATCTTTTCGATTATTTCTTTTAATGCAAGGCCTACTACACCGGTAAAAAAAGTTGCAATAATAATTTGTATGACAAAACCGCGAATATTAACAATGGAATTAAAATAATCCCGCATCCAGCCTTTCCAGAAATAAGCGATGACGGCGAACATGGTTCCGGTATGAAGCATTACAAGTATCATTGTCATTTCCGGTGAGGAAGGGTTTAAGCCCATAATCTTTTCGGTTATAATTACGTGGGCAGAACTCGATACCGGCAGTAGTTCGCAAGCTCCCTGCACTATTGCAAGGATTAAAACCTGGATAAAATTAGGCATATGTATGAAGCTCCTTAAAATTCAGATCGAAAAGGAAAAAGATAATTAGGGATAAAACTAAATTAAAATTTCCTTTGGATTTATTTATGCTGATGGTCATAAAATAATTCTATAATGAATTTATATAAAAATTAAATGCCGCGGTTAGTAATGATTCGGCTTCGCCTTCAAACAAAGGCATTCGCTATTGAGGCGATTATTGTAATAAAGTTAGGTATAATCGGGCATTGAAACTGAAAAGAATTTTGGAAAGTAAAAGTAGGAAAGCTGAATACAATGCGGATAACCAATTAATAAAAAACGTCCCTAGTAATTGGGGACGTTTTCATTAATAAGCGAATGACACGATTATTGAAAGATATTAATTAAGCTACAGTTATTTCTTTATCAAGATAAACATCTTGAATGGTATTAAGCAGCTTTACACCTTCAGCCATTGGGCGCTGGAATGCTTTTCTTCCTGAGATTAATCCCATACCACCGGCTCTCTTGTTAATGACAGCAGTTTTAGCAGCTTCAGCGAAGTCATTATCTCCAGACGCACCGCCGCTGTTGATTAATCCTGCTCTTCCCATGTAGTTATTTATTACCTGGTAGCGAGTTAGGTCAATCGGATTATCCGATGTTAGATCAGTATAAACTTTTTTGCTTGTTTTGCCGAACTTCAGAGCTTCGAAACCGCCATTGCATTCAGGAAGCTTCTGTTTAATAATATCGGCTTCGATAGTAACGCCTAAATGATTTGCCTGACCGGTTAAATCAGCAGCAAGGTGGTAATCCTTATCTTTTGTTTTGAAAGCAGGATTTCTTAAGTAGCACCATAGTACCGTAGGAAGTCCGAGCTCATGCGCGTATTTGAAAGCCTGGCTGACTTCAACAATTTGTCTGGCGCTTTCATCGGAGCCGAAATAAATAGTTGCGCCTACAGCAGCGGCACCCATATCATAAGCCTGCTCAACACCAGCAAACATGATCTGATCGAATTTATTGGGGTATGTAAGCAGCTCGTTATGGTTTATTTTTACGATAAACGGAATTTTATGGGCATATTTTCTTGAAGTCATACCAAGGACGCCTAGAGTAGAAGCAACAGCGTTGCAGCCGCCTTCGATTGCAAGCTTAACAATATTTTCAGGGTCAAAATATTCAGGATTCGGGGCAAAAGAAGCGCCTGCAGAATGTTCAATACCCTGGTCTACAGGAAGAATTGATAAGTAACCTGAGCCAGTTAATCTGCCGTGATTAAAAATCCATTGAAGGTTTTTTAATACATTGATATGCCTATCAGACTGAGCAAAAATTCTATCGACAAAATCGGGGCCGGGCAGGTTCAGTTTATCTTTGGGGAATTTGGCTTTATAACTTAACAACGAGTCTGCTTCGTTTCCGAGTAATTCTTTAATTTTCTGTGACATAATATCTCCAGTTTGGTTTATTGATAATCATTTTTTAATCATTAATTTATCTTTGGCTTAAC
>Ga0075269_10000100_pt1 | contig 14411 bp, 11 predicted proteins | sample SF_Rice_5C_0N_10_FD_69773 | JGI IMG/M metagenome (GOLD analysis project Ga0075269, IMG submission 69773) | Rice paddy soil microbial communities from Twitchell Island, California, USA - SF_Rice_5C_0N_105 | ecosystem: Environmental > Terrestrial > Soil > Paddy field/soil | place: USA: Twitchell... | reverse complement strand
AAGAGCTTTAGGTTGAAGAATATATCAAAAAATAACTAACTTGGGGTGGTCAATTTTGGCCGGAATGTTGGTCAGTTTTCGCCGGAAACAACAGATGCGGTTTACAAAGGAGTTACACCGGATATGGGCTTATGTTACATAGGTGTGGAGATAGATTCAACCGCTTAATTCCTTCCAAATAACTTAAAGATTTCTTTAAGATGATTATTATTGTACCGATCGCGGCAGAATACTTTTGGAATTCATTGTAAAGTAAAAAGAATTAAATAGAAAATGGACTCCTAAAGAAGAAACAAAAAATATTTATAATTGGCAGTAGATAAATTTTACAGATATGAATTAGATGCCGGTTATTGAATTCTGATATTTCGGATTTTTCTAACATTGGTTATTAATTCCCTCACTGAATCTTTTTCCTGCTGGGAAATCTCATTTCCGGCAATATCGAATGCGATTTGGAGCCATTTTACATTAAGATATCTGACGGCATATTCTATATCTTCATTTTCATCAAGTAATACCATATTTGAGAGTTCAACGGCCGCTTTTACGCAAACTATATTTGGAATTGCATTATTATTACAAATTTGGATAAGTAAGTTTATATATTCTCTATATGCTGCACATATTTTCACCGCATAAAATCCGGCAGATTTTTGATGATTTATTAAGTTCATTACTTTTAGGTTCTTATCAGAAGCAATCTTTATAAGTTGATTAAAACTGGTGTTGATTTCAAATTTGCTTTTTAGAGCTTTATCATAAGCGCTGTTTATTGCAGAAATTACTGTATTCTCAATATTGTCTTTTGCTTTTTTAATTAATTCATGGCCGCTTCTGAAATCTTTAGACATTTGGATTAACTTTTCATAATCGCCTCTTTCAATAGAACCGTCTAAAATAGAAGCGGGTGTCTCTTTTACTGATTTATTTGATCCTGTATGATTATAATTAGATACGTTGAGTTTTTGCTTCACCATAACCTGAACTTTATCTTTCTCAGTCTTTGATATGGGCCGAAGCACTTTAATGCCGAATAAGGTAAGCTTCTCAACTAAATAATTATAATATTGTTCTTCGACATTAAAGCTGACCAATGTATCATCCCCTAAACTTCCATGTCTTAAAGAACTAATAGTAGCATCCTGCTTAGATTCTTTAAATGATTTTAATACACTTTTAACCTGGTTAAGTTCTCTTTCACCAACCTTAACGACTATTTTCTTTAACTGCATTTTGCTTAATTTTAATTCTTAAAGGGTTTTAAAATAAACATCTAACTTTAAAAATACATTCGATTTTCTTATTTATTTTAGTCCTAATTGATAATCGCAAAATATTATTAAAGCTTTATAGTACTTAATTTTTAGAGTAATTATTAATTTAATTTTGGATATAACTTATTAAAGGAAATAAATGTGTCTTTTGCTGGTATCTTACAAAAATCATCCTAAATATAAATTAATTATAGCTGCAAACCGGGATGAATTCTATAACCGGCCAGCCGAGCCGGCAAAGTTTTGGAAGGAATATCCCAATTTGCTTGGAGGTAAAGATTTACAAGCCGGCGGAACCTGGCTAGGTATTACAAAAGAGGGCAGGTTTGCCGCTATTACTAATTATAGGGATATAAAGAATTTAAAGAAGGATGCCCCTTCAAGGGGAGAACTATTAACCGGGTTTCTAACAGGCAGTGATACACCTAAGAATTATTCAGAAATATTATTGAACTCTGCAGATGTTTATAACGGCTTTAACCTTTTATATAGTGATCAGAATAAATTTTACTATTTTTCTAATCAAACAAAGAAACCTGTAAAACTTGAGCCTGGTATTTACGGTTTAAGTAATCATTTGCTGGATACTCCCTGGCATAAAGTAGTCAAAAGCAAAAAATCATTTAAGATAATTCTAAATAGTAAAGATATTACCTCAGACGATCTATTTGGAATCCTTTCTGATACATCATCGCCTCCTGATGAGCTTTTGCCAGATACCGGATTAGCCTTAGAAATTGAGAGGGCAGTGTCTCCGGTTTATGTATCAACCCCGTTTTACGGTACTAGATCATCAACTGTAATTTTTATCGATAAAGATAATCAAGTATCATTTATTGAAAAGTCATTAAATTCAGTATCGAAAGAATGGACTACTTCCTCATATAATTTTAAGATCAGTTGATTTTTCCTCCTAATATTTGAGTGAAATTAAAAAGAATTCACATTATATTTGTACCGAATAACCGAAGGCTTAAAACATTTCATTAAAATATATATATGAGTATTATAGAGTGCGTACCAAACTTCAGCGAGGGGAAAAACGAAGATACATTGCATCTGATAAAAGAATCGCTGAATGGAAATATAGAATGTAAATTATTAAACATTGAGCCTGATGCTGATTATAATCGTGTGGTGGTGACAATAGCCGGAAGCATAGCAGGAATTTTTCAAGGTGCAATTGCAATCAGTAAAGCAGCGGCAGCCAATATTGATATGCGTACTCACAAGGGGGAGCACCCAAGAATCGGGGCTATTGATATAGTCCCTTTTGTTCCTGTTAAAGATGCCACTATGGAAGACTGCGTTAAAATATCAGAGGCATATGCTGAAAGTATTGCCGATACGTTAGAAGTTCCTGTTTACTTATATGAAAACGCAGCACGTAAAGCCTCGCGTAAGAACCTTTCGGATATTCGTAAGGGTGAATATGAAGGGCTGGAAGAAAAATTGAAGGATCCGGAATGGAAACCTGATTACGGCCCTGCTGTTTTTAATCCGAAGCTAGGCGCCATAGTAACAGGCGCAAGGTTTTTTTTGATTGCATATAATGTAAACTTAAAAAGCGAAGATATAAAATATGCAAAGGAGTTAGGAGAAATCCTGCGTGAATCAGGAAAACCTAAAAGAGATAACACGGGAAAGATTGTAAAAGTGAATGGTGAAACAGTCCGTGAACCAGGCAGATTAAAGTATGTAAAAGGAATGGGAGTGGCTTTAGAGAAATATAGGATAACTCAGGTTTCAATGAATTTAACTAATTATCAGGCTACTCCAATTCATATTGCTTTTGAGGAAGTAAAAAAAGAGGCTTCGAAATTAGGTATTGAAGTAATAGGCAGTGAAATTGTCGGATTGGTTCCTCTTGAAGCTTTAATACTTGCAGGTAAATTTTATGCTGGCGATAAAAATTATGATGAGAAGTCTTTAGTTGACCTTGCAGTGGAAAAACTCGGACTGAGTGAACTGAATACATTTCATAAGAATGAAAAGATAATTGATTATATGATTTGATCGATGCATGGTTTAATTGCTAAATCTCTATATTATTGAAATGATGAAATAGGATATAAAATAATTTAACAATATGACAATTAAATTTTGAAACAAAGCAGGAAATAGTTTATGGACTTACGGAAATCCCTTCAGAATTATTTGGATGAACTTTCTTCCAACTCACCGACGCCGGGCGGGGGTAATGTGGCGGCATTATGCGGTGTGCTTGCATCTTCACTCGGAGAAATGGTTTGCCGCCTTACGGTCGGTAAAAAGAAATATATTGAGCATGAACCTGAAATTAAAGAGCTGCTTATAAAATTCGAGTCATTCAAAAAGGATTTTCTAATTCTTGCAGAAAGAGATAATGAAGCCTTCGACAGAGTAATGGATGCTTTTAAGCTTCCGAAGGAAACCGAATCAGAAAAAGCTTTTCGTCATTCTGCTATTGAGCATGCAACTCAGGAAGCAGCGCTGGTTCCCGAGGAAGTTATACTAAAATGCAATGAGATAATTCCGTTCCTTGAAATAATCACCGATAAAGGGAATCAGAATTCGATATCCGATGCAGGCGTTGCAATATCGCTTGTCTCAACTGCTGCCGAAGGGGCTTTCCTTAATGTTGCTATAAATTGTTCCGGACTTTCAAATAAAGAATCTGCCGAAAAATTATTGAAGAAATCAGAGTCAGCTTATCACCAAATTAAAGAGAAATCTAATTCTATTATTTCAAAAATTATAGGCAGAATGACAAGTATATGAAACAATTACTTCTTACCGTTTTCATATCTACAATTTCAATTTTAATATCCGCTCAATCAGTATATAATTATCCTCCCACTACAATACAAAAGGCAATTACTGATTATAATCAAAGAATGGAAATGAGAAAAAATTCTTTGGTTAAAAATGTAAAGCTGAAGTCTATCGGCCCTACAATTATGAGCGGCAGAGTTGATGACATAGCAGTGAATCCGGATGACCCGACACACTTTTATGTTGCATATGCATCCGGTGGATTGTGGAGAACAACAGACAACGGTATTTCATTTACTCCATTGTTCGATGAAGAAGCCTCTATGACGATAGGGGCGATTGCAGTAGATTGGAAACATGGGGAGAGTATTTGGGTAGGCACCGGTGAAAGTAATTCAAGCCGGTCTTCATATGCAGGAACAGGTATTTATAAAAGTACAGATAAAGGAAAGACATGGCAATGGGCGGGCCTCGGAGAAACCCAGCACATAGGACGAATAGTATTAGACCCAAACGATCCTAATACAGTCTGGATAGCAGCAGTTGGCCATCTTTATTCTGCTAATCCTGAGCGAGGAGTTTTTAAGACAACTGACGGAGGAAAGAAGTGGAAGAAAACCTTATTTGTTGATGACACTACCGGGGCGATTGATTTAGCAATAGATCCTTCTAATTCTAAAATACTTTACGCAGCAATGTGGCACAGAATGAGGAGCGCATGGAATTTTAACGGTGCAGGCAGTACTTCAGGTATATACAAAAGCACAGACGGCGGAGATTCATGGAATTTAATATCAGGCTCCGGCAGCGGCTTTCCAAATGGTGAAGGAGTTGGGAGGATCGGGCTTGCTGTTTATCCGAAAGATCCGCAAATACTATTCGCAGTAGTTGATAATCAATTTCACCGGCCGAAAGAAAAAGGTAAAGAGCAGCATATATTAACACGCGAAAATCTATTAAATATGACTAAGGAAGATTTTCTAAAATTAAATGATGATGACCTGAATAAATTCTTTGATGAGAATGATTTTCCTGAAAAGTACAATGCAAAGAAAGTAAAAGACCTTGTCCATTCAAGGAAAATTACAGTTAAAGATGTTGCGGTTTATCTGGAAGACGCAGAGGAGCAGCTATATTCAACACCAATTATCGGTATTGAAGTTTATCGATCTGAAGATGCCGGAAGGACCTGGAAAAAAGCAAATGAAAAGTATATTGACGATATGTATTATACTTACGGCTATTATTTCGGGCAGATAAGAGTAAATCCGGATAATGATAAGGAGATTTATTTATTAGGAGTTCCAACTATTCACTCTGCAGATGGGGGAAAGACTTTTTCATTAGTAGACGGTGATAATGTTCATGGTGATTATCACGCTCTGTGGATTGATCCAAATAAACCTGAACATTTAATTATAGGTAATGACGGCGGAATTAATATTACTTATAATAAAGGAAAAGCATGGTTCAAGGCAAACACTCCCGCAGTCGGTCAATTTTACAGCGTAGCCTTTGATATGGATGAACCGTTTAATGTTTACGGCGGTTTGCAGGATAACGGTGTTTGGTACGGTCCCGGCAATTACACACCAAACTATGAGTGGTATGCTACCGGCCAGTTCCCATTCAAAATGATTATGGGCGGGGACGGAATGCAGGTTGCTGTTGATACAACAAACAATAATATCGTTTATACAGGTTTCCAATTCGGCTATTATTACAAGGTGAATAAGTTAACTTCCAAGGATGAATCCGTAAAACCGGTAAATGATATTGGTACTTCAAACCTAAGGTTTAACTGGGAATCTCCTATTAAATTATCGAGCCATAACCATGATATATTTTATATAGGTTCAAATATTCTTTACCGCTCTCTTGATCAGGGCAAGCATCTTGTTCCTATTTCCGGCGATTTGACTAAAGGAGGAGAGGGCGGCAATGTTCCATACGGAACCTTAACTACAATTGATGAATCACCGCTTAAATTCGGATTGATATACACCGGAAGCGACGACGGCTTGGTTTATGTTACTAAAGACGGCGGAGTGTATTGGGATAAAATATCGGATAACCTCCCTCAGGATTTATGGGTCAGCAGAGTAACTGCATCCGGCTTTGACACCGGGACAGTATATGTCTCTCTCAATGGATACAGATTTGATGATTTTAATTCATATCTATACCGATCTATAAATTACGGAAAAGACTGGCAGAAGATCGGGACAAACCTGCCGGTGGAATCAATAAATGTAGTTAAAGAAGATCCATTAAATAAAAATATTTTATACGTTGGTACCGATCATGGCCTTTACGTCTCTATAGACGAGGGAAAGTCTTTTATGCCCTTTTACAAAGGAATGCCTCAGGCACCTGTTCACGATGTAACTATTCAGCCCAGGGATAAAAAGATTGTCGTTGGGACTCACGGCAGATCGATTTATATCGGCGATGTTAAATATATTGAGCAATTGACTGACACTCTTTTATCTAAGAAAGTATATTTATTTGCTTTGAATAATTCGTTTTACAATTCATCATGGGGGAAGAAGGGAGATGCCTGGGGTAAGCCTTATGAACCGAATTTGAATATTGCCTTTTACAGCGGTTCAAATAACATAGCAGAAATTAAAGTCCTAACGGAAGGCGGGAAATTACTTAAACAGAATTCTGACACTTGCGATCATGGCCTAAATTTTTATAATTATGATCTTTCGGTCGACTCAGGAAAAGTTGATGTATATAAAAAGATTATCCACGAAAAATTTAAGGGCAATAAAGCTATTGGATTAGATGAATCCGAAGTTAGTTTTGAAAAAACTGATAATGGGAAGACATATCTTCGGCCGGGTACTTATAGATTGGAGATCGAAATTGACGGAGTTAAAGATGTCCGTTCATTTGAAATAATGCCACCGAGAAAAAGTAAAAGAGAGAAGAAGGAGCTTACACCTTAACTTTTCATGCATAGATATATCATCTATACTTTTTAGCCGGCTTCCGGTGAGGTTAAATAATTATATTTACCCTATCAAAACTTTTTTTTATTTCGTACATTTATGATATAAAAAAGCTCTTACTTTTAACTACAACTATTTAGAACCAGCCGCACTTGTTTACAGACAAGTAGAGGTAAGCTTCCACTTAAACTCTAACTCAAAAAAGTTAAAGTATAAGTACAAGTTTATGAAATTGATTCCATAAAAAAATTATAATATTCAAAGGTGAATAATGAACAAAGAATTAAACAAATACAGTAAAAGGCTAACACAGTCCCGTTCACAAGTCGGCTCGCAGGCAATGCTTCACGGTATTGGATTAACAGATGAAGATTTTAAGAAGGCTCAGGTCGGTATTGCAAGTATGGGCTGGGAGGGCAATACATGCAACATGCATCTTAACGACCTGGCAAAGCTTGTTAAAAAAGGAGTTGTTGATTCAGGCTTAATAGGATTGATATTTCATACTATAGGCGTGAGCGATGGAATTTCAATGGGCACAGAGGGTATGAAATATTCTCTTCCTTCTAGAGACATCATAGCTGACTCAATTGAGACTGTAATGGGCGCACAGTGGTATGACGCTCTTATTGCAATCCCCGGCTGCGACAAGAACATGCCTGGTTCGGTTATGGCAATGTCCAGGCTTAACCGGCCTGCAATAATGGTATACGGCGGAACAATCAGAGCCGGATTTTACCAGGGTAAGAAATTGGATATTGTTTCAGCTTTCGAAGCTTATGGCCATTACTTATCAAAAGATTTTACAGTAGAAGATCTTGAGAATGTACTGCATCATGCATGCCCTGGTGAAGGAGCATGCGGTGGAATGTACACAGCTAATACTATGGCATCTGCGATCGAAACAATGGGTATGAGCCTGCCCTACAGCTCTTCATGCCCGGCAAACAGCGAACAAAAAGCAAAAGAATGTTATGAGGCCGGTAAAGCTGTACTAAATCTTTTGGAAATTGATTTAAAGCCGAAAGATATAATGACTAAAAAGGCATTTGAAAATGCTATATCAATTGTAATAGCTCTTGGAGGCTCAACAAATGCAGCTCTTCATTTAATTGCTATGGCAAAAGCATCAGATGTAAAATTAAGTTTGAAAGATTTCCAGGATATTTCAGACCGTACCCCTTATCTTGCAGATCTTAAACCCAGCGGTAAATACATAATGGAGGACCTGGATGAGATAGGCGGAGTGCCGGCAGTTCAGAAATTATTACTGAAGGAAGGTTTTATTGATGGCAGCTGCATGACTGTAACCGGAAAGACACTCGGAGAAAATATCGAAAGCCTCCCGGGTCTTAAAGAAGGGCAGAAAATTATTTTCCCTCTGAGCAATCCGATTAAGAAAACAGGGCACTTACAAATCCTTTACGGTAACCTTGCCCAGGAAGGTGCAGTTGCAAAGATAACCGGGAAAGAAGGATTAAAGTTTACTGGCCCGGCTAAAGTGTATAATTCTGAAGAAGAGACTTTAAAAGCAATTGAAAAGAAAGAATTAGCATCAGGTGATGTTGTAGTTATCCGATATGAAGGGCCTAAAGGCGGGCCCGGTATGAGAGAGATGCTTGAAGTGACCGCTGCAATTATGGGAGCCGGATTAGGCAAAAGCGTAGCTTTGATTACAGACGGAAGATTTTCCGGCGGAACACACGGATTCGTAGTAGGGCATATTACTCCCGAGGCTCAAGCGGGCGGAAACCTCGCATTGATTGAAAACGGAGATATCATAACAATCGATGCTGAGAAAAATATAATATCTGTTAATCTGACCGACAAAGCTTTAACAGAACGAAGAAGCAAATGGAAGCAGCCCCCTTACAAAGCGAAAAGAGGAATACTTTATAAATATATTAAAAGCGTCTCATCAGCTTCCGAGGGTTGTGTTACCGACGAAGATTAAACTTCATATTTGCTCATAAGCAGGAATATACGAGAGCATGGGCGCTTGGGTTTGAAGCTCAGGCAGCCATGCTTTTTTATCGACCTTATTATATATACCTTCCCCCAAAAATATTTTTATTATTATTCACTTTGATTACAGAACTTATTAGTTTACACCTGATAAATTTATAATTGCAATGGAGGAAACCATGCGAAGCCCCGGTAAGCTAATCGTAATCCTTTTTGTTTTAATAATTGCAATAATTCTCATTATAATTAATATCGGAAATAACGGAAAGGAAAAAGTACTCAAACTGATTGAACTGAATAAGCTGTCGCTTTTAAAAGTTGATAGAGATTTTTATAAAGCTTCTGTACAGAACGGAACCGGCAGAGCATTTATAGATTTTGCCGATGACAGTGCAATCATATTAAGACAGCGGCAGTTTCCGAGTATCGGTAAAAAGAACTTAGCCAGAGACTGGCTAAATCTTGAAAATGAAAAGACTCCGTTATCCTGGGATCCGTTAAAAGCTGAAGTATCTCCCGACGGCCAGCTTGGCTATACAATTGGTAAATGGACATTTATTGATATAAATAAAGAAGGAAAAATCGATACGACTTACGGTGATTACGTAACTATCTGGAAGAAACAAAGCGGCGGCACATGGAAATATGTTTTTGACGGAGGAGGATCTACACCCGGCCCTTTTTTACTTAACTGAAGTTAAGCAAATGATAGTTTTTGTCATATTGAACGAATTGAAATATCTCAAAATTATTCAAAACCGTAGCCTTGAGATTCTTCGCTCCTCTCAGAATGACAGTTTTGCGTAACTTCAGTTACTTAACTAAATTCTAATTGTGTTTTCATTATTAAATAAACAGTATCCTGATTTTCATATATTCCATATATGAATATTAAGCTTAAATTCAAATTGAAATTAATTTCAATTATAGTTATATCTATCATAATTTATTTCAGCTATACAATTTAATTACACTTATGATGGTAGAAAAGAAATATACTTATACTGCAAATAATAAAATTGGAGATATGTCAGCCGAGGAATTTAGAAATTACGGCCATCAGATGATCGACTGGATTGCAGATTATTTGAGCAATATAGAAAAGTACCCGGTGCTGTCTCAAGTAAATCCCGGAGATATTAAAAGAAGTCTTCCATCCGCACCGCCCATTCAAGGTGAAAGCATGGAAAACATATTTAAGGATGTTGAGGCTAAAATTCTTCCTGGCATTACACATTGGAACCATCCAGGTTTTATGGCTTATTTCAACTCGACTTCAAGCGGCCCGGGAATTCTTGCCGAACTTTTATCAGCAGCGTTCAATGCAAACGGAATGCTGTGGAGAACTTCACCCGCATTAACTGAGCTTGAAGAGGTTACACTTAATTGGTTTAGAAAAATGCTGGGGCTTAAAGATGACTTCTGGGGTATAATATATGATACTGCTTCTGTAAGTACTATGCACGCTATAGCTGCAGCAAGAGAGCAAATTGAAGGGGTTGAGATCCGAAGGAATGGGTTAACTGCAAAAGGTAATATTAGAGGTTTTCGATTTTATGCATCTGAACAGGCACATTCTTCAATAGATAAAGCGTCAATTACACTCGGATTTGGAATAGAGGGACTGAGAAAAATTCCTGTAGATAAAGAATTTAGAATGATACCGTCTGAATTAAAATCAGCAATTGAAGAAGATCGTAAGAACGGATGGACTCCGTTTTGTGTAGTTGCAACTGTAGGGACTACATCTACTACGAGTATTGATCCTGTAGATAAAATTGCTGATATATGCGAGAAAGAGAAACTATGGCTCCATGTTGATTCGGCACATGCAGGCGTAACTGCTATTATTCCTGAAATGCGGTATATTTTTAACGGCGTAGAAAGAGCAGATTCATTAGTAGTTAATCCGCACAAATGGATGTTTACCCCGGTTGACTTAAGCGTGCTTCTTACCAGGAAGAAAAATATATTGAAGAGAGCTTTTAGTCTTGTACCGGAATATTTAAAATCATCCGGTGATGCAGAAGTTGAAAATTATATGGATTATGGTATCCAGCTCGGAAGAAGATTCCGTGCATTAAAACTCTGGTTCATAATAAGATATTTTGGTACCGAAGGAATTGCAAACAGACTAAAAGAACATTTACGTCTGGGCAAAATATTTTCCGATTGGATAATAAACAATCCTAATTTTGAACTTATGGCGCCGGTACCTTTCAGCACTACTTGCTTCAGAGCTTATCCGAAGGGGATAATAGATGAAACCAATCTTGATGTATTAAACGAAGCTTTGCTGAACAATGTAAATTCAACCGGAAAGATATTCTTAACACATACAAAGTTAAACGGTAAGTATGTCATTCGTCTTGTAATTTCAGGTTTAAGGACAGAGGGAAGGCATATAACACTTGCAGAGCAAATTATCCAGACTAAGCTGGATGAATTAATAGCCAAGGGAAGTAATTAATTCCTCTTTAAATCCTGTACAATTGGTAAAAACTAGAATGATATTATTATTTTTTGCTTATACTTAATGTGATGTATTTATGTATATTACAAACAGAATTTTGGAATGTTTATGCTAAGTGTACTAGTAGTAGAAGATAATGATTCGATAAGAGAGGGATTAAAATTATTAATCGATGGTACCGACGGCTATAAATGCATAGGTGCCTTTCCCCGATGCGATTTAATGCTGAGAGATTTAGCAAAGTTGAATCCTGATGTCCTTCTGATGGATATCGGCTTACCGGGAATGAATGGAATTGAGGGAATTAAAAAAGCTAAAGCTATTATCCCCGAGCTTACAATTTTAGTCCTTACAGTATATGAAGAAAATGAGTTAGTATTTGATGCCCTATGTGCAGGAGCATGCGGTTACCTGGTTAAAAAGACACCCCCTTCAAAATTGCTGGAGGCTATTCAGGAAGCATTTCAGGGCGGCGCACCGATGAGTGCGAATATCGCAAGAAAGGTTATAGATTTCTTTCAGAATAAAAAGCCGGCTTCCCCACAGAAAACCCAAAATCTTTTAACTCCAAGAGAAAAAGAAATATTAACGGGATTAGTAGAGGGAAATAGCTTTAAAGCAATTGCCGATTATCTTTTCATCAGTGTAGAAACAGTCCGGTTCCACTTCAGAAATATTTATAAAAAACTTCATGTTCATTCTCAATCCGAAGCTGTTGCTAAGGCAATAAAAGAAGGAATAGTTTAATTTAAAATATCCTTCTTTGAATGGCTTTCTCTTATGATGTTGTTCCTTGTAATTTGCCTGCTTTACATCAGGATATGTTTAAGAATGTATATATGAAAAAGTCCCATAGCTTTTCTACCGATTAAATATACCTCTAAACCATTTCTTCTCATTTATAAAATCATTAAATAATTTCTTCGTAATACCAACATGGTTAAAAATTAACTCCTTAAAAACATTTAAGGATAGCCGAGATTACCGTTCATATAAAATTCGTATATTTTCAAATTTATACAGTGAATATTATAGCGTCCAACTTTATTTTATGCCAGGAAACTTTAATAATTGAAGAAATTACTTGTATACTAAAATATAATATATCTATAATACCGGCCAACTACCGACCTAAATCCTACCATGACGGACTCATAACCGCTTAAAAACCTACTTTTAAGCGGTTATCAAGCCGTCATGATCGGAGTAAGCTCGGTGTTATATCGGTAGTAGAGCCGAATTATCCTGCTATCCATTCCTGGGTTAGAATATTATGATAGCAAAAATGGCGTAAATCTGATAATAACTAAAAAGTATGGCGGTCGACTTAAATAAATATATTTAGCATCTCTACCCATTTGGGTAGTACAAAAGAGAAAAATTGCCGGTGTGAAGTAAAAATACCTTCGAATGTGTAGTAGTTTTGAAATAATCCTAACCATAGATTTGACTTCGGAATTAATGTATCTAAAAAAAAATGGTTAAGGTTTTATAAGTTTGAAAAATATTTCCCGCGAATGATTAAAGTAGTTGTTGTTGAAGATAATGATACTATACGTGAAGGCTTGAAGGTTTTAATTGACGGAACTGCAGGTTATAATTGCATAGCTTCCTATTCCAAATGTGAAACGATGCTTAAGAGTTTAGAGAAACTTAATCCTGATGTGCTGCTGATGGACATTGGCTTGCCCGGTATGAATGGAATTGAAGGGATTAAGCAGGCAAAGAAGGTTTTCCCTGAACTTACAATCCTGGTGCTGACAGTATATGAAGAGAATGATTTAATATTCGAAGCATTATGTGCCGGTGCCTGCGGATATCTTGTAAAAAAGACTCCCCCTTCAAAATTACTTGAAGCCATAAATGAGGCTTATAACGGAGGCTCTCCGATGAGCTCTCATATCGCCCGAAAGGTAATAGATTTTTTCCAGCAGAAAAAGCAAACTGCTCATCCGGGCTCTCAAAATATATTAACTCCGCGTGAGAGGGAAATTCTAAGCGGTTTAGTAGAAGGCAATAGCTTCAAGGCAATTGCTGATTCCTTATTTATTAGCATAGAAACCGTTAGATTTCATTTTAGGAATATATATAAGAAACTTCATGTTCATTCACAATCTGAAGCTGTTGCAAAGGCAATAAAAGAAGGCCTAGTTTGATTGTTAAATTGCTTAACTTTTAAAAAGCTAAGTAACTTATTTAGTACAGCACTAACAAAACAATATAACAATTTAGCAATTTGACTATTAAATTCTCTACCTATTTGGGTAGTATGGATGTTAAAAACTGACAAAAAGTGAACAAAATACCTTTGTTTAGGTAGTAGTTTAGTGAGGTGTAAATGAGTAGTTTTTACATATGAAAAAGTTATAGTGGTGAGATTTTAACACTTAAAATTAAAATAATTGAATAAATTAATGAATCAAAGAATTGCTAATTTTTGATATTATTAAACCAAAATATTCCAGGCATAATATATAAAGTTTGAATTTTACCGGTCAAAATCATTTTATGAAATTTTTATTTTTCATTGTTATATTTTATTCTTTTGTAAATACATTCCCTGCGACCAAAACGGATTCCACAAATATTGCAGCGACAGTAGGGAATTATGAGATTACATTTGCCAGTTATCTTGCTCGATACGAAGATTATTTAATCTGGACAGGGCTTCAAGACAACATGCAAGCTAGGTTTGCCATCCTTAATAATATGATAAATGAAATCTTACTCCGCAAGTATGATAATAATACTGAGGTTTATAATAATCCTGAATATAAAAAAGAAATTTCATGGGCAAAAGACGAAGCCGTTTTAGCCTTCCTTAAAGATAGAGAAATATATGCTCATATTACTGCCTCTGACGAAGAACTAAAAGAAGCGTATGTTCGTTCCAAAACGAAGATTGCAGTTCAGCATTTGTTTGTAAGAACTTTATCTGAAGCAGACAGCCTCTATAAGCTTGTAAAAATAGGGGTGAGTTTC
>Ga0075269_10000099_pt1 | contig 14452 bp, 9 predicted proteins | sample SF_Rice_5C_0N_10_FD_69773 | JGI IMG/M metagenome (GOLD analysis project Ga0075269, IMG submission 69773) | Rice paddy soil microbial communities from Twitchell Island, California, USA - SF_Rice_5C_0N_105 | ecosystem: Environmental > Terrestrial > Soil > Paddy field/soil | place: USA: Twitchell... | reverse complement strand
CTTCCTGACTTTTGACGCTCGATAAAAAAGGAGGAAGTCGTTTCAGTAACTCATTGTTATATAAGCGATTAATTTTTTGTCATAACGATTTTACCGCACTAATGGTTATTTTAGTGCATGTTATCAGTAAGAAAAGTAAAAGCAAAATCCGGTGCACTTGCAGTACAGGTCGTAGTATATCAAGGTCATAAAGCAAAAATCATAAAGCACATTGGCAGCAGCAAAGATGAAGAAGAAGTTTCATTGCTTTATCAAAAGGCAAGAGAATATATAAAAGAATATTCCGGGCAGAGTTCACTTTTCCCGGAGACAGAGAAAAAGATTCTATTTGTAGAGCATGGAGAATGTATTGGTGTTACTCATCAATTTGCAAGAAATTTTTTATTGTGCTGTGTTAGGGAATGCGGATTGTCGGATACTGACGAGTTGCTATTAGACTTATCAATAATGCGTTTGCTTGAACCTGTATCAAAATTAAGAACAATAATGCTGCTCAAGCACTACTTTGGAATAAACTATTCGCAGCGTATTTATCGTAAGATTCCCAAACTGGTAAAGCTTAAAAAAGACATTGAAAGAAGAGCATACAGTGTGGCGGTAAAAAAATTTAATGAGCAATTTTATTTTGTTTTATATGATGTTACTACTCTATATTTCGAAACATTCAACTCAGATGAGTTGCGCATACCAGGATTCTCAAAAGATAATAAACCACAACAACCACAAGTTGTCATCGGATTATTAGTAACACAATCGGGATTTCCATTGTCGTATGAAGTTTTTTCCGGTAACACATTCGAGGGAAAGAAGATGCTTCCAATTATAGAAGAATTCATAAGTGAGCATAAACAAACAAAGCCAATAGTAGTTGCAGATGCAGCAATGTTGTCCGAGGAAAGACTGAAGGAGTTAAAACAGAAAAAGATTTCATACATAGTTGGTGCAAGATTATCCAACACCAATCTTGGTTTTATAAAAAAGATTCATAATAGTTTGAAGGATAAAGAAGGTGTTTCACTTCGGTTCCCGTCAATCCACGGTGATCTGATATGTGATTTTTCGACTAAACGCTACAACAAGCAGCTAAATGATTTGAATAAACAGATAAAGAAAGCAGAAGAATTGGTATCAAAGAACTCCAGTGGGAAGAGAGTAAAGTTTGTAAAAAAATTATCTGAAGAAATGGTAGAGCTTAACAAACCATTAATTGAAAAGCACAAACTTCTTTTAGGAATAAAAGGCTACTGCACTGATATTGCCGAGTCAGATTTATCAAACGAAGAAGTAATTGCCCGTTACCATAATTTATGGAGAGTAGAACAATCGTTTCGTATGAGTAAGACTGATTTAGAAACCAGACCTATTTTCCATTACAAGGAAGAGGCAATACGCGCACATGTATTGATTTGTTTTGTTGCTTTGATAATAGAAAAATATTTAGAGCTTTCAACCAATCTATCCATAAGGAAAATACGTGATTTAATTTGGGATATTACAGAGACTCACATTCATGATAAATTAACGAAAAAAGTATTCATCTTTTATTCACCAACTAAAGATATTATGAATAGCCCCTTAACTGAAATGATTGTGAATTGGAAACTTCTACCGCACTAAATGTCAAAAGTCAGGAATTTTAGCTCACCTCAAGTGATTTAAACTAGTTTCCTTCTATAGTTGCGCCAAATGGCAATTTAAAGCTTAGAACTAATAAACAATTGACATATGGCGCAAATTACGATAGTGACAAGTGATATGAACATGCCATTTAGCATTATCCTGTAAGGAGGAAACTAGTTTATTGTTTAATATCAGATTTAAATAAATATTGTTATGTTATTTGGATATTAGACAAGTGTATTTTTAATTATTCCTTTCCTGCGGAACGATTTCGAGATTTAATATTTCTGTCCCTCTTAAAATCTTAATACCGGCTTTAATATTAACTTGAGTTTCAGTTAGCATCTTATGAAGGTCATCTATACAGGATATGGGTTTGTTATTGAATTCAATTATTCTGTCTCCTTCTTTAATTCCTGCTTCTGAAGCAGGGCTGATTTTTTCTATAGAGATCACCATAATACTTTTGTTAACCGGAAGATTATAATAATGAACTATTCTTCTATGGATAGGAACATCCTGCCCCGCAATACCAATATAGCTTCTTTTAATCTTTCCGTCTTTTATCAATTTAGCAGCTATAAACTTTGCTGTATTGATTGCTGTAGCAAAACATATGTTTTGTGCAGGTAAAATTGCAGCAGTATTAACGCCAATAACTTCACCTCTTGAATTCACAAGCGGTCCGCCTGAATTGCCGGGATTAAGAGCAGCATCAGTTTGAATAACATTGTCTATCAATCTTCCTGTAGAGCTTTTTAATGATCTTCCCAGAGCACTTACCACTCCAGCAGTAACTGTAGTTTGAAAACCATATGGGTTTCCAATTGCAATTACAAGTTGGCCTGCTTTAATCTTTTCGGAGTTACCGAATTTAACAGGGATAATACCGGGAGAATCTATTCTAATAACCGCAAGATCAGTATCCGAGTCATCTCCTATAAAGTCGGCAATAAATTTTCTTCCATCGGATAATACGACCTCAATTTTTTTAGCATTATGGACAACATGGCTGTTTGTAAGTATAAATCCATCCGGTGTAAATATAAATCCTGAACCGCTGCCGCCATGAGTGATTTTATGATCTTTCCCGGCAATAAATGTATTTATATTTACGACTGCTTGGCTTACAACCTCAGCAGCATTTGCAACTGCCATAGAATAGGCGTCGAGGATATCGTCGTTATTATTTCCTTCCTTGAAATAATCATGTTCTGATTTAATGTCAGCTTCATTTATTAAGAAATCTATGTCTTTCATAACAACCTCACTATAATTAAAAAAGGGCAGCTAATTGCTGCCCCTATGATTATAAATCTTAGAAATTGTTTAATTAGATAATACTTTTTCCTGATTTTTGGAATTCAAGCTGCCCCTTCAATCCAAGATTGACTTTAATTTTATCTCCGTCAGAAAACTTTCCGGCAAGAAGATCTTGTGATAAGGGATTTATAAGATGACGCTGTATTGTTCTCTTCAAAGGCCTTGCACCGAAAGTGACGTCATAACCAAGCTTTGCAAGCCAGTCCTTTGCCTCATCATCAATATCAAGAGCAATTTCTTTATGAGCCAGCATTTTTTGAACCCCTTCTATCTGGAGGTCAACAATTTTTCTAATTTCCTTTCTAGTCAATGGTTTGAATAAAACAATTTCATCTATTCTATTTAAGAACTCCGGACGAATGGTTTTTCTAAGAAGATCAATTAGTTTATATCTCAAATCTCCCATTACTTCTTCAAGCCCAACTTCATTTACGTTTTCAAGCTTCTCTTGAATTAAATGTGAGCCAAGATTTGAAGTCATTATTATTATAGTATTCTTGAAGTTTACAGTTCTTCCTTGATTATCTGTCAATCTTCCGTCGTCAAGAACTTGAAGCAAAACATTAAAGACATCCGTATGAGCTTTTTCTATTTCATCCAGAAGCACTACTGCATATGGCCTTCTTCTAACGGCTTCTGTCAATTGGCCGCCTTCTTCATATCCCACATATCCGGGGGGGGCACCAATTAATCTAGATACTGAGAACTTCTCCATGTATTCCGACATGTCTATTCTAACCATTGCATGTTCGTCATCGAAAAGAAATTTCGCTAGCGCACGAGCAAGCTCGGTTTTACCAACACCAGTAGTCCCCAAGAAGATAAAGGAGCCAAGAGGGCGGTTGACATCCTGCAGGCCCGTTCGTGATCTTCTAATTGCATTTGCAACTGCATATACCGCTTCTTCCTGTCCGATTACTCTTTTATGAAGTTCATCTTCGAGTCTTAGGAGTTTACTGCGTTCACTCTCAAGCATTTTGCTTACTGGAATTCCAGTCCATTTAGATACTATCTCAGCTATATCTTCAGAATCAACTTCCTCTTTCAGCATCTTCTGATCTTTCTGAATTTCAGTTAATTTATTAGTTTCTTCCTTAAGCTGTTTTTCTAGAGTAACTATCTTACCGTATCTTAGTTCTGCAACTTTACCAAGATCACCTTCACGCTCATATTTATCCGCTAAAGCTTTATTATTTTCGATTTCGCTCTTCATTGATCGTATCTTCTGGATCTTTTCTTTTTCAAGATTCCAATGCATCTTGAATTTATTTCTCTCTTCCACTAGTTCACTCAATTCTTCTTTAAGCTCTTCCAGCCGTTTAGCCGAGGCCTCATCCTTTTCGCGCTTTAATGCTTCTCGCTCTATCTCTAGTTGCTTTATCTTTCTTTCTACTCCATCAAGTTCCTCAGGCATTGAATCGATTTCGATCCTAATTTTTGAAGCAGCTTCATCAATTAAGTCGATAGCTTTATCAGGTAAGAATCTGTCTGTTATATATCTGTTTGCTAACTGAGCAGCAGCTACTATAGCGCCATCAGTTATTCTAACACCGTGATGTACTTCGTACCTTTCCTTCAGTCCGCGAAGGATTGAAATTGTATCTTCTTCCGAAGGTTCGCTAACTAATACAGGCTGGAATCTTCTTTCAAGTGCCGCATCTTTCTCAATATGTTTCTTATATTCATTAAGTGTAGTGGCTCCTACAGCATGAAGCTCACCTCGGGCTAATGCAGGTTTTAATATGTTCGCAGCATCCATAGAGCCTTGGGCAGAACCTGCTCCTACAAGTGTATGAAGCTCATCGATGAATAAAATAATTTCGCCGTTTGATTCCTGGACTTCTTTTAGTACGGCTTTCATTCTTTCTTCGAACTGTCCCCGGAATTGTGTCCCTGCTACAAGCGCACCCATATCAAGGGCGACTATTCTTTTAGTCTTTAAGTTTTCAGGTACATCGCCTGCTATAATTCGGTGAGCAATTCCTTCGGCGATAGCTGTTTTACCAACGCCTGGTTCTCCTATAAGAACCGGATTATTTTTAGTTCTTCGCGAAAGGACTTGTAATACTCTTCTGATCTCCTCATCTCTACCGATTACAGGATCAAGTTTTCCGGCGCGGGCAAGTTCATTTAAGTCTCTGCCGTATTTCTCTAGTGCCTGATAAGTATCTTCGGGATTCTGAGTTGTTACTCTTTGTGTACCCCGGACATCTTTTAATGCAGCCAATATATCATTATATGAAATCCCGTTCTCTCTTAAGAGTCTTCCGGCTTTGCCTTCGTCTTTAGATAAGGCGAGCAGCAAATGTTCGGTTGAGACATATTCATCTTTAAGATTACGTGCTTCTTCACCGGCAGAGTCAAAAAGCTTAGCTATTTGATTAGACATCTGTTGATTCCCGATACCTGCACCATTTACTTTTGGTAAATTTTCGAGAAGCTCATTTACTTTAACCTTTAGTCTAATAACATTGCCGCCGGTTTTCTGAATAATTGTCTCGGCAATATTGCCTGATTCCTGAACAAGAGCAGCTAGAATATGGTCGGGTTCTAATATCTGGTTGTTATAGTTCTGGGCAATTTCTATTGCGGCCTGAACTATCTCCTGTGCCTTTACTGTGAATTTATTAAAATTAAATGCCATGAATATTATCCTTTCAACAACCGGTTTACCTTAAAAGGAAAGTCCGGTTACAACTTTTTAATCTCTGTATACCACTCGCTTGATTGCTCAAGCATTTGGTTAAGCCTGTTTACAAGCTTATGAGGATCAGTTAAGCTGCCGTCTAAAAGCTGAGCTGATTCAAATAATTCCTCAACCACATTAGTGATATAATCATCCTTTGAATTTGCTTTAAATACTTTTAGTAAATTCCGTATAAGCTTATGGTCTCTGTTTACTTCAAATACTTTCTTTGGGGTTGTCAGGTCTTTGTTGGTCATCCTCATGATCTTCTGCATGGTTGAAGACATGCTGTCATCCGGGTTAACCAAAATTGCCGGACTTCCCGATAATCTTTTGGACTCTTTTACGTCGGTTACACGATCTCCTAATATATCCTTTATTCTCGATATTAAACTGTCGAAATGTTTCTCATCTACTTTGCTTAACTCTTCGGGTTTATCCTTTTTCTCTTCTAGATCTTTGAAATTGTCCAGATTCTTTAAATCTACAGTATCGACTGGCTTAAATTCATAATCTTTGTATTTTCTAATTGAGCTAAGTACGAATTCATCCAGAGGATCGTATAAGTACAGAACTTCAAACCCTTTATTCTTGAATATCTCTAGATGAGGGTCTTGGGCAATTGCTTCTCTAGTCGTACCAAAAGCATAGTAAATTTCTTTTTGTCCGTCTTTAAATCTTGAGATATAATCTTCCAATGAAGTAAGACTTTCTGCGTTATCATTGTGTGAGGAATTAAATCTAAGCAGCTGCTGGAATTTATCAGCATTTGTGAAATCTGTATATCCGAGCTTAAAGTACCTTCCGTGTTCTTTCCAGAACTCGATATATTTATCCGGTTCGTCTTTAGCTTTCTTAATTAGGTAGCTTAATACCTGGCCTGTTATATTCTGTGCAATCTTTGTGAAGATAATATTTTCCTGTAGAGTTTCTCTTGAGATATTTAGGGGTAAATCTTCAGAATCAACAACTCCTTTTACGAAGCCTAAATATTCAGGCAGCAAGTCTTTATTCTTATGTTGAATTAAAACCCTTCTTACGTAAAGGTCTAATCCGTAATCTTCTCTGTTCATACCAAAGAAGTCATAGCTCTTCTTAGGGATAAAAAGAAGTGCATTAAACTGAATTGGCGCATCTATAGAAATATGGATTACATCTGCGGGCGGTTCAGAGTCATATGTTAAAAATTTATAAAACTCATCATACTGTTCTTTCTTTACAGAAGTTTTAGGTTCCCGCCATAGTGCAGCAACTGTATTAATCTTTTCCTTTCCGAGATAAATAGGGAAGGAGATAAAGTTGGAGTGTTTCTTAATTATTGTCTCGAGTCTATACTTCTCAGCAAAATCCTTAGTATCCTCTTTAAGATGGATTTCAATTGAAGTGCCTCTTTGAATCTTCTCGCTAAGCTCCATAATTTCATAATCACCGAGTCCGTTAGAGTGCCACTCAACAGCAGGCTCATCTTTCTTGAATGATTTAGTTTTAATTATAACCTCTTCGGCTACCATAAACACCGAATAGAAACCGACTCCGAATTTACCAATTATATTGTTTGCATCGGCTTTATTTTCTTTAAGCTGTTTTAAGAATTCTGCAGATCCTGATTTAGCAATAGTCCCGATGTTTGTTATGAGCTCTTCTTTAGTCATACCTATCCCGGTATCGGATACGGTGATAAGCTTTTCCTTTTCGTCAAAATCTAATTTAATTTCCAGAGGTATACCGTTATCTAAGATATCGGTTCCTTTTGTAGATTCAAATCTAATTTTATCTAATGCATCGGAAGCATTTGAGATAAGCTCGCGGAGAAATATTTCTCTGCTTGTATAAAGTGAATGAACCAGTATATCGAGAAGCTGCTTAACTTCTGCTTTGAATTCATATTTTGCTGTTGTCTGTGAACTCATTTATTAACTCCTATTATGATTTTCTTAATTCAGCTAGTTTATCGAATAATTTCTTTTCTTCCTTAGATAGTTTTTTAGGGATCTGTACAAGTATTCTTACGTATAGATCACCTTTATCATTTATATTGCCGCTTCGCGGCAAGCCCATCTTTTTTAGTTTGAGCAGTTTGCCGTTGTCAGTCTCTTTAGGGATCTCAATATTTATTTTCCTATTATCAAGAGTATGGATTTGAGCATTGCCTCCCAAAATTGCTGTGTACAAATCGACATCAAGGTTATAAAACAGATCATCACCTTTAACTTCAAAAAATGGATGTTCTAAAATATGGATATTTAGAAACAGGTTTCCGCTTTCACCGCCATGTTTTCCTGGTGCGCCCATATTGCGGAGTCTTAGTTTTTTACCATCGTGAGTGCCGGGTTCAATTTTGAGCTTTATAGTTTTACCGTTGACATTGAATTGTTTTTGAGCTCCGTTAAAAGCTTCCTCAAGAGTAAGGTTAAGGTTCGTTTCATAGTCGGTACCCTTAGCAGCTTGAGTTCTGCCGAAGGGGCTGCTAGACTGGCGTTGCTTTGTACGGTTTCCAAAAAAACTTTCAAAGAAATCAGAGAAACCGCCAATGTTTCCGAATAGATCTCCTAAGTCACCCTCATAGTGATAAGATCCGCCGCTTCCTCCACCACCGAATTGGGAGAATATATCATTCATGCCATTAGCACCGGCATTTTGATACTGCTTCCAGTTAGAACCCAGCTGGTCATATTTTTTCCTTTTCTCAGGATCGCTTAGCACTTCATTGGCTTCAGTAATCACTTTGAACTTATCTTCGGAAGACTTATCTCCCGGATTGCGGTCCGGATGATACTTCATAGCAAGCCTACGGTAAGCCTTTTTAATTTCTTCCTGAGTAGCGTCTTTTTCGACACCAAGAGTTTTATAATAGTCTTTGTATTCCATTGATAACTTACCCTTCTTCGGGAATAAATAGAATATTTATTTTCTAAATTTGCCTTTTGTAAATTACATACAAATAAATGAAAAGGGTAACTAAGAAAGCTACCCTTCTCATTCTCAACACGAAACTTAATATTTCAGAAGCAATAATTATTTAACCTTAATAGGAATTTCTTTTGGTTTTGCTTCCTCTGCTTTAGGTACAGTAATGATCAACTGGCCATTGTTGAATTCAGCATCAATATTATTCTCTTTGATTTTGCTGGGTAAAGAGAACGATCTGAAATATTTGCCATAGGTTCTTTCCATACGATGGTATTTCGAATCCTTTACATCCTTCTCTTGCTTACGTTCTCCGCTTATATTTAGCATACCATCGGTGAATGAGATTTTCACATCATCTTTAGTTACGCCGGGTAAGTCTAATTTTAAGATGTAATTATCCTTATCCTCGGTTATGTCAGTCAGGGGCATCCAGACAGCATTCTCATACTCATCAGTCTCTGGAGTTTCCATCAATCCGAATCTGGTTCCGAGTGAATTAAAAAGTCTGTTAAATTCGCGTTCAACATTTAACAGTTCACGAGTTGGATTCCATTTTGTGATTGCCATACTTGTAACCTCCTTCTAATTAAATTTATATTTGGTTTAACATACATTTAACTAATCTATAGACAACTGCTTTGCTTAGAGGTTTTCAAATTATATGCCATAAGCAAATAATTACATAAGTGATTATATTATAATAGGTTAGACGATTATTTAATAATGAGAACATATAGGCCAAAGTGTCATATGATTTGCCGAAATAGCAAAAATCAAGAAATATTTGTCATTTAATATGTAAAAATGACAGATATTATGACATTATATTAATTAAGATTTTCACTTCTGTCCCAAGCGAATTCAATCTTTATACTATTCCGGTATAACAGAGTCGTCGGGCGCATTTTGAAATTTTCTGTTATTTAATGACATAGAAAAAAACGATACTCTAGAGTCAATTATATTTAGAAAAATCATTTCTTAGCTTAAGTGGATGATAAATTATAAGTCCAGCCCAACTAATATTCTCTCACCGACTACACAGCATCTAGATAGCATTAACATGCCATTTACAGGCCACCCAGGTGCTGTTTAAATAGTAGGTGGGGTTAACTATGTAAGGGATGGAAAAAGGTGATTTTTTAAATCTAATGAAGTAAATCGAGACATTTGAGAAAGACGTAACTGAACCAGGAGGATAGAATAAGGGATTTTGGTTGAAGTATTTTTGAATTGAATCCGGAGATATTGATCAATTTAGATCGGCATTAAATATTGAATATCTAATTTAATGTCTGTTTTTAATTTATAGTGAAAAGCATTGTAAATTATAGGTAATTATGTCAATTGAGATTCACTGTAATATTAATTATTTTTGCAACTTTAGATTTTAAAAATTATGACATCAAGATCTCAAGAAGTGAAAGAATTCACTGAGGATACGATTGTCGCGCTTGCTTCTCCTCCCGGTATTGGTGCAATTTCAATTATAAGATTAAGCGGATCAAAGTCACTCGAAACATTAGACACAATATTTTCCGGTAAGATAAAAATCTCCGAAGCATTAACACATACTATTCACTATGGGAAGATAATTGATGCAAATAAAGAGATAGTCGATGATGTATTGGTATCAGTATTTAGGGATCCAAATTCATATACCGGGGAGGACAGTGCTGAGATAAGCATTCATGGAAGTCCTATAATAGCAAAGAAAATAATTGAACTTTTAATTAGTAAAGATATACGATTAGCTGAGCCGGGCGAATTTACAAAGAGAGCATTCCTTAATAATAAAATAGATCTATCTCAGGCAGAAGCAGTGCTTGATATTATTAATTCAAGAACCGAGGCATCACTTAAAGGCGCTAGGAATCAGCTTGATGGACTGCTGTCAAAGAAAGTATCCGAATTAAGAAGCATACTAGTTAATGCATCCTCATTTGTTGAACTTGGATTGGATTTTGCCGAAGAGGATATTGAATTTATTAATAATAGTGAGCTTATAAAAAGGATCAATTTAATACTTAATGAAATTGAAAACCTATTAGCCAGCTATTATTTCGGGAAAATAATAAAAGATGGTATTAATGTTGCGTTGGTTGGGCAGCCGAATGTTGGCAAGTCTTCAATTCTAAATTATATATTGAAAGAATCCAGAGCGATAGTAAGTAAGATACCCGGAACTACAAGAGATGTCATAATAGAAGAAGCGAATATTGATGGGATATTATTCAGGCTGTTCGATACAGCGGGAATTAGAACTTCGAAAGATGAAATAGAGATTGAAGGTATATTACGAAGCAGGCAGGCTGTAAAGGATGCTGATGTGGTAGTATTTATTAACGATGTTGAACAAGATGTTGACTTAAATCTTTTAAGCGAAATTTATTCTATTGTTGACAAAGAAAAAGTTATAAAGGTTCTGAATAAGATTGACATCAAGCATGATAATAAATTGGAGGCTGATGTCTATATCTCGGCGTTTACAGGCGAAGGGATGGAGGATCTTTTTTCGAAATTGAAGATAGTCAGCCTTGGCCATAATTCTTATAGTGAAAAGACGGCAGTCGTTTCAAATGTTAGGCATTATGAATGTTTGAAAAAAGCAAAGGACAATTTGAAAAATGCCATGGTATCAGCGGAAAATAATTTGAGCGGTGAATTTATAGCTGTTGATTTAAGGAATGCGGAGAATAGCTTGGGTGAGATAATTGGAGAAGTTACGACCGATGATATTCTGAATAATATATTCCAGAAGTTTTGTATTGGGAAGTGAATCTGGAATAAATTATTAGCATAGTTCCACGTGAAACAGGATAAGAGAACCTTCAAGGTCACTAGAATTGAGCAAAAATGATATTTGAACTATATAAACTAATTTTGCGATCTCGGGGGCTATGATTAGGAAAGTTTCACGTGGAACTAAATTGGTAATTGTGAGATGTGACAGTTGACCGTTAGTCGGGTGCGATTCGGGGGGTGGTCACTTCGATAAGTTCTTCTTATTCCGGTGTACTTGGTTGGACGGAAAAAGACGAACACTCAGAGACCGGAGGGTGGAAGATATATTGGGTTTTTCAATTTTTTGTTGGCTTTATAATAATAAATATTTAAGAATGAGATGAATAGATTGATATGAAGGAATTTAATGTGGTTGTTGTTGGAGGCGGGCATGCGGGAATTGAAGCGGCATGTGCGGCGGCGAATATGGGTTGTTCGGTTGGATTGGTGACTATGGATATGTATGCAATAGGAAGAATGTCTTGTAATCCGGCAATTGGTGGAACCGCAAAAGGACATCTTGTCAGAGAGATTGATGCTCTAGGCGGAATGATGGGTAGGATTGCCGATAGTACAGGAATTCAATTCAGAATGCTGAATACTTCTAAGGGGCCGGCAGTTTGGTCACCAAGATGTCAGTCAGATAGGAAACTGTATTCAATAGAAGCATACCGGGTAGTATCCGGAACTAAGAATCTTGAAATAGTCCAGGCGTCAGTTGTGGAGATTCTAACCGAGGGCAAAAAAGTAATGGGAGTACTTACTGCGGAAGGAGAGCAGATTTTATGCAATGCTTTAGTTCTTTCAGCCGGTACATTCTTAAACGGGCTGATGCATACCGGGCTGAAGTCCATAAGCGGGGGGCGTTATGGTGAAAATCCGGCAGTTGGTATAACACAAGCATTGATCAATTTAGGATTTGAATCCGGAAGATTAAAAACTGGAACACCGCCACGATTAAAGAAGTCTACAATAAATTGGGATAATCTTGAGGAGCAGGCGGGTGATGAGAATCCCCAGCCATTTTCGTATCAAACAGATATTAACGAATTTCCTAAACTTACACAGATGAGCTGTTATATTACGAGTACAGATGAAGCAGTACACAAGGTCCTAGAAAAAGGATTTGATCAGTCGCCCATGTTTACAGGTAAGATAAAAGGAGTAGGCCCGAGATATTGTCCCTCGATAGAAGATAAGATAGTGCGTTTTGCCGATAAGAAAAGGCATCAGCTTTTCCTTGAACCGGAAGGATTAGACAGCGATCAAATTTATTTAAACGGATTTTCGACTTCATTACCTGCAGAAGTACAATACGAAGCATTGCATAAGATAAAAGGCCTTGAAGAAGTAGAAATGGTTCGGCCGGGATATGCAGTGGAGTATGATTTCTTTCCTCCAAACCAGGTTGACCTAACATTAGAAACTAAGCTCATCGAAGGATTATACTTTGCGGGACAAATCAATGGGACCTCGGGATATGAAGAAGCGGCTGCGCAAGGAATTGTTGCCGGAATAAATGCAGCGTTAAAGCTGCGGGGCAAACCGGAATTTGTTTTGAAGAGGAGTGAAGCATACATAGGAGTCTTGATTGACGACCTAGTTACTAAGTCAACCTTAGAACCATACCGGATGTTTACATCCAGAGCGGAACATAGATTACTATTAAGGCAGGATAATGCGGATAGGCGGTTGATGAATTATGGATTTCAACTAGGGTTGATAACTGAAAGAATGAATGATGAAGTAGTAAGAAGAGAAAAGATTATTACTGAGAACATAAAGCTATTTGAAGAGATAAAGCTTCATGCAAGAGATGTTAATAAGTTTCTAGAATCGAAAGGATCTCCGGGAATTGATTCAGCGGAAACAATATCTAAATTATGCAAAAGGACAGAGCTTACTTTAAAGGAAATAATAGGAATTAATGGAATTGGCAACAATCCTGTAGTAGGGAGACTACAAAATAATGAGAAGGCATTAGAGCAGGTAGAAATAGAGTTAAAGTATGAAGGATATATTAAGAGGCAGTTTGAGATGGTTGATAAACTAGAAAGGTATGAAGGGGCAAAAATTCCATTAACCTTAGATTATTTACAATTAAAGGCTCTCTCGACTGAAGGCCGCGAGAAACTTAACAAAGTGAAACCCCGGTCGATCGGGCAAGCGTCCAGAATATCAGGAGTAACCCCTTCAGATATTGCTGTATTATTGGTATATTTGAAAAACTAAATAAAAGGATTTCTTATGGTTGATGTCCAAGAAAGATACTATAAGGAGCTTCGATCATTTTATTGGGATAATGGATTTAATCCGGATCCTATGAAAGTAGAACGCCTCGCATATTTTGCAGAATTGGTTGCAGAAAAAAACGAAAAGGTGAATCTAATTTCCCGCAGGGATGTGGATTCGATAGTGGAGAATCATATATTTCTTTCCTCATATGTAACAAAATATTTACCTGAGAGGTGCACACATTTTTTAGATATCGGTACAGGCGGCGGATTCCCGGGCATACCGCTGGCAATAATGAGGCCGGAAATTAAAGGGGTATTGATTGATTCCACAGGCAAGAAGATAGATGCAGTAATGGAATTTGTAGACAAGTTAAAATTGAGTAATGTAACCGTAATAAACGGACGTGTTGAGAGCCCTGATTTCATCACAGAATATACCGATACCTTCGATTTAATAATCAGCAGAGCGACAGTACCATTAATAATCTTATTTAGATATGCATTGCCATTGGTCAAAGAGAAATCTTTCCTTGCATCGATCAAAGGAGGAAATCTTGAAGAAGAAATCCAGAAATCATCGTTAAAGTATAAATCGTATATAAAGAAGTCGACTATATTTGAGTTATACTACAAGCCGAACAATGTAAGGAATCAGAAGGGGAAGAAACTGGTATTGATGGAGATACAGAAATAGTTTTGTTGACTGTGGTTTATTGTATTTGTTTGAGATAAGGTCATTGAGTAATCCATCTTTTGGGGTCAAGTAATTAGGTTGTGAAAAGATGGATAAATCGAAAAGACAGAAGAAATAGAGATAGCCAGTCACATCGATATATACTTAGGCTACTAGAATAGGCTTCAACATAATATCCAATATTTATAAATAAATTAT
>Ga0075269_10000098_pt1 | contig 14479 bp, 9 predicted proteins | sample SF_Rice_5C_0N_10_FD_69773 | JGI IMG/M metagenome (GOLD analysis project Ga0075269, IMG submission 69773) | Rice paddy soil microbial communities from Twitchell Island, California, USA - SF_Rice_5C_0N_105 | ecosystem: Environmental > Terrestrial > Soil > Paddy field/soil | place: USA: Twitchell... | reverse complement strand
AAATCTGTTATGTAAATTTCATTCTGTACGTTGTTGCTGGATATCGAATGAATCAGCTCTGCAAGTTTCTTATACTTAAATGCATAAACACCTGAGTTGAATTCATTGTTCTCAATTAATTCTTTCTTATTGAACGAATATGTCTTATTGTTATATTTTACTTTATACGGCTTGTTCTCATCGAGAGACTGGATGTCTTTGTTTTCCATAATCTCGATTACTTTCCTGAAATCATTACCCGACGGCTGTCCTTTTTCATCATATTCTTTTACACGAATAATTCTTCCGTAAGCATTTTCTTCGGGAGTGCCTTCGAATATTCCGGTAAGCACCATCATATCGCTGCCGGATTTTTTGAATTCATCCCTGAAATATTTTATAGTTAAAGAATCGATTAAACCCATATCGCCAGGCAGCACATATACAATGCCGTCAAATTTTTTACTGTCTATTTTCTTGAGGGCTACCTGTACAGCATGGCCTGTTCCGTTCTGAACTTCCTGGTATGCGAATGCAGTAGAATCTCTTTTGCCGAGGACCTCCACTACATCTTTTGCCTTAATACCAACAACAACGATTAGGTTCATTTTCTTAAAGCCGTTTTTGCAAGCATTACTTACGCGCTCGACTGTAGGAACTCCCCATATTTTGTGAAGCATTTTAGATTTTTGCGATTTAATTCTTTTGCCGTGCCCGGCTGCCAGAATAATCGCGATTTCATTTACTTCATAGTTTAAAGGAGATGAAGTATATTCAACAGCTTCTAATATTTGTTTTGCTTCGTTTGAATCCATAAACCTCTCACTTAAATCTCTTTTATACTGTAAATTTAATTAAAATACAGACTCTAAACACGTTAGAATCTAACTAATAATTTTCAAGTTGGAGGCCGTCATACATTTTAGTTATTATCAAATTTATGCTTTTTTGCAATCCTATCATTCTAAACTATATATAATGTATTGCATGATAATTAAGCTATGCTGCCGATATGGAAGGTTATGGGTCGGTAGTTGGACGGTATTAGGAGTATGTTATATTTTAGCCTTCAAGTTATTTCTACAATTTCCGGGGTATAAAATAAAGCAGGTATCTGCAATTTTCACTGTATAAATTTGCAAGTAAACTTATTTGATTCAAGTGGCCAGCTTAACTAATAATATTTAAGAAAAAATCTCCTGCATAGCTATCTCTCTGTTATCAGATTCTGAACTATAAGATTTTACAAATCGATTATATAATATGTTTAGAGTGTCAGCTATTCGAGAGGCACACAAGTTTTCTTTGGTTAGTTAATAGAGTTATGCAAAACTGTCATTCTGAGCGGAGTGAAGAATCTCAAGCTTACGATTTTGAGATATTTCACTTCGTTCAATATGACAAAAACTATCATTTACGAAACTTCAGTTAGTGATTATCTTTCTGTAAGTGATTGAGTTTGCTGAAATATAAAATAGCTGATAGCAGTGATATTAAGAATGCGAATAAAATTGAAAGAACAGGGGAATCAATAAAACCGGCAGTTAAAGCAGAAAATACTAATGCTAGAAATCCTAAAAGAGACCCCAATGTTATATCTTTATAGAGCGGGGAGAGATTAGATTTCCTCAAGAATTTATATCCGAAAAAGATAAATACTGCTATAATTGCTAAAAAGGATAATAGGCCTAGCGCTCCGCTCTCAAAATACACTTGTATAAAATCGTTATGCCAGCTTCCAATGCCTTTGTCGGCTAACATATTTGAATAAGGAAAAATGCTATGGAATGTCCGTGGGCCGAATCCAAGTACTGGATGTACCCAAAGCAGATCTTCGGCGCCATTAATTAAAATATTTCTATCGGACAAAGCTGCGGGGTTTTCAACTCTCTGTGTAATTTCACGTTTGTTAATTTCAAATGAACTTATGGATATTATGAATGCCAAAACAGCAATAACTATTGCCGGTTTGATTTTTATTTTACGAAGAATTAAACCTGCAATAAAAAGTAGTCCGGCTATAAAAATGTTTGTCCTTCCCATTGAAGTAATTACAGCAGATAAAATTAATGCCATTCCTATAGGCCAGCCCTGCCATGCGTATTTTCTGTCTTCCTTAAAAGGAAGTGCGATGTATATTCCCAATGCAGTAATTAAATAGGAAGAAAATGTAGCATAGCCGGAAGAAAATGATTGAGCTCTATCTACAAGTTTTAGATTGAACAGTACTAAACCGATAATAGAAATTGCTATGGATGATATTATAAATATGTACGCAATCTTTTCAGTCTTCTCTTTGCCCAAGGCTTTAATATAAAAGCTGAAAGAAAAGAAGCTGAAATAAAACAAAGCATCTTTATAATATGATTGAACACTTTCGGATGGATACTGTGAAAACAGGATTGATAAAATTCTGACTGCTCCGAAGATAACTATGAGCAAAGTAAAAATGTCGAAGGCTTTCTTTTTATTTTCAATGCTTTCGAAGAGCCAGAGTATTGAAAGTAATCCGGCAAATAATTGCAGAAGAAATAATGAAAGCATCATGCTGCAGACAGAAGCAGCAAAAAGGAAGAAAGGTATTCGTGCATCAAATCTTGTTGAGATACTATTCGTCAAATTAATCCCTGAATTGCATTTCGTAAAATTTCCGGTACAATCCGCTGGTTTCCTGAATAAGCTCATCATGCGTACCGGTTTGAATTATGTTTCCCCGGTCAAGCACTAAAATTCTGGAGGCATTCCTAATCGTACTTAACCGGTGTGCGATAACAAATGTAGTTCTATTCACCATCAGCCTTTCGATAGCTTCCTGAACAAGCAGCTCTGATTCGTTATCAAGCGCAGAAGTTGCTTCATCAAATATCATAATCTCAGGATTTTTTAGAATTGCTCTGGCAATAGAAATTCTCTGTCTCTGGCCGCCGGAGAGTTTTAAGCCTCTTTCACCGATAAAAGTATCATATCCATCAGGCAGCTCCATTATAAAGTTGTGCGCATTCGCTGCCTTTGCTGCTTCAATAATTCTTTCCATTGGGTAATTACCCAGGCCGTATGCAATGTTGCTCTTGATAGACTCATTGAATAGTATAGTCTCTTGTGTTACAATTCCCATCAGCGCCCGCAAGTCCTGCGTCTTAATATTTTTTATATCATGCCCGTCGATTAGGATTCTTCCTTCAGTGGGGTCATAGAACCTAGGTATCAAATCAACAAGCGTGGACTTGCCTCCGCCGCTAGGGCCGACAAGAGCAAGTATCTCACCTTTCTTTACTGTAAAATTAATATCGTTTAATACGAGGTCATCTCCGTCATCGTAATGGAAATAAAGATGCTCAAATTTAATTTCGTTATCGAAGCAGTTTATTCTGACTGAGTCAGGCATATCAATGATTGCGGGCTTGGTCTCTATAATCTCAAAGATTCTATCAGCCGCAGCGCTTGATTCCTGGATGCGGTTATTCACCTGGCTTAATTCTTTTATAGGCGGCATCGTCTGAAATATTGCCAATAGAAATGTTATGAACTCGCTTGCGTTCAGTGTTTTATGCTGCAGAACTAATACTCCGCCGTAATAAATTATTACTGCACCGACTACCACACTCAATATTTCAGTTATCGGTGAAGATGCATTCCTTATGCGGACTATCTTAAGCATAAGCCTGAAGAAGCTGTTCGTCTCCTTAGAAAACTTTTTATTTTCGTAATCCTCCATTCCGAATGCCTTCACTATCTTTACCCCGGAGATGGTTTCCTGCAGTATACTTGTTATATCTGCCATCTTTGCCTGTATTGCGGAGCTTTGTTTCCTTAATTTAAGACCGATCCAGGAAATAATGAGAGTTGAGAAGGGGAGTACGATGAATGCAAGCAAAGTAAGCTGCCAGCTTATGCTTAATGCAATTCCTATAAATACGATTATAGTAAGCGGCTCCCTTATCATGTTTAGGAATGTTGCCGAGATGCTTGCCTGAACTACATTAACGTCATTGGTTATTCGTGAGATCAAATTACCCACGCGCTCCTGCTTGAAGTAGCTCATCGGCAGCTGATGGAGATGTTCGTATGCCCTATCGCGAAGGTCTTTGGTTGATCCTTGCTCAACATACGAAAGAAAATATGCCTGCAGATATCCGAAAATATTTTTCAATACAAATGTTGTTAATACAAGAATACATATTTTGAATAGGGCATTTACTTTATCACCGCTGAAGACAAAGCCGTTGAAAGCATTCGTTATGTCCTTTTCAAATTTAATTATCCAATCAGGTAAAAAGCTGGTGGCATTCTGTATTGCTGGGGCCTGGCCTACCGTCTGCTGGCTCCCTTGAAATAGAGTATCGAGCAGAGGTATTGTCAAGTATATCGACATGCCGTTCAGCAATGCAAATAATATTGTACAGACGACCGAAATTAATAAATGCTTCCAGTAAGGTTTTACAAAGTTTAGTATCTTTAAATATGTATTCATCTAATTAAAATATCTTTTCGTCTTTATTTTGCAGTTCCCATATCTTCATATAAGTGAGAAATGTAGTCATTGAGTCAATTATTGAAATCATTAGCCCGTGCACGCCATCCCTATAGCCGCGAAGCGATACGAACGACCGGATAAATGAAGAAGCCCCGTGGATAAGGATCTTTATTCCGGTTATTTTCTTTTTAGATTTATATTTTTCCATCGCTTCGAGCGTTGAATAATGATTTATCTTAGAAATAGTATTTTCAATAGAATTAAAGGTATAATGAATGATCGGATTTTTCAAATTGTTTATGATTCCATTGACTTCAAAACCTTCATGTACAAGCCGGTCGGTAATATGCGCCTTTGTTTTTCTGAAGAGCCTCAACTGCCGGTCTCTTCCCCAGCCGCATGTTGTAACATGCTTACCTAAGAAATAATTATTTCGGGGGATAAGATATCCGTCAGTTCCTGAAAGATCCGTCTTCTCAATTTCATTTTTAAGTTCGTCGGACACTCTTTCATCCGCATCAATGCTTAATACCCAATCATTCTTTGCCAGATTTAGGGCAAAGCCTTTCTGATCAGCAAAACCTTTCCATTCATTAAAGAATATATTACCGGTGTAATTTTTTGCTATCTCAAGGGTTTTGTCCTTGCTTCCTGAATCAACAATAATAATTTCATCCGCCCAGTTTAAGCTTTTAAGGCAGTCTTCAATTAACCGCTCTTCGTCTTTAGTAATTATAGTAACCGAAATATTTTCCATAAAATCAATCTAATGTTCGGGGTTTTAATGGCCGTACTTTGGGATAGCCGGAATATTTCTTAAGCCGCATCCGCCTTTAATTCTGATTGTAAATACATTCTCATTTAACTTCATATTAAAAATATGAATTGACGAATTGCCGTCAAAACCGTCATCAAAGATGAGGAAGTTATTCCTAATATAAAAATTTTTTACACCGTTTCCGTTCCATGCTTTAGTAAGTTTTTTTTGATCTAATGAACAAACGTACAGTTTTGAAGTGCTCGGCTGAGATGTCAGGATGCTTTGGTTTTTAGGCGATATATCTAAAGTAGAAAACACTAGATACTTACCGTCGGGGCTCCATTCCGCATCATTTAATTTCTGATCTGTTTTTGTAATTAGCTTTGCAGCCCTTTTGGATGAGGAGTAAAGATATACCCAGGTACCTGACGAATCGGATTTAAAGGCTAGTTTTTCACCGCCGGGTGATACTAATTTCGAACTGATTGAAGAAGGTTTTGGGTATGCTTCTTTTGTAATGTCATATGTTTTGGTGTTGTCAACTAACTTTCTGCCGAATTCACTGTATATTAAAATTTCCTGATTTATATAGCTTGCTATAGTGCTATCAAACGAATTAAGCACAAGTTTAAATGTGTTGTCTGTTTCCCATGAAGTAAAGATTTGAATTCCATTCCCGATTTTCTGTACTAGGGCAGCTTTTGCCGAGTCCATTTTCAGCAAGTATAATTTTACATTTTTTACGAATGGGAAAACACCTAATATACCGTATGCCGATGCAGTAATAAAAAAAGCATGCTTTCTATCCGGAGAGTAAGAAAGATCTATTAGTTTTTGTTTTTCATTTGACCAGAAGGCGGAAACACTTTTATTCTTTGAATTGAATTTATAAATACCGGCGCCGGTATTAGCCATGCCGACGAAGTAAAAATCACCGGGCGAAGAGCTTAAATTGTTTGTTAAGTTTAATCTTTTTTTAGCTTCTTCTTTTGATTTATTTTTGCCGCACCCAAGAAAATAAAATAGAATGGGGAATAAAATTAAGGTTATAATTCCGATTTTAAACATTAAATATGGTCGCGGTTTTAACAAACAAACTTAATATTAAGTTGATGAATTTCATAAAATAATCCCAGAGCGGGCTGTATATAAAAATAAGTAATATAACTGAGCCGTAGATTCCTAAATTTAAGAGCTTGGCAGTAAACTTATTCGGGAACAAGTCAAATAGAATATGCGAGCCATCCAGCGGAGGGATGGGAAGAAGGTTGAAGGTGAAAAGAAAGATATTAAGAAAGATGCCGTACCAGAAAAAGTTGAGCACGTAACTCTTATATTCAATATTTGTACCTGAAAATATTATGAGCGCAATAAAAAACAATATAGATGATGCAAAGTTTGATAAAGGGCCTGCAAAGGATACTATTGCATCGTCGCGGAATCTATTTTTGAAATTTGTACGGTTGACAGGTACGGGCTTTGCCCACCCAATCAATGCAAACCCTGATGCGAAGGAAGCCAGCGGCATAATGTAAGTCCCTATTAAATCTGCATGTTTAAATGGATTAAGCGTCAGCCTTCCTAAATTTTTTGCCGTATCATCGCCTAGCTTTGATGCCGAAAAAGCATGCGCAAACTCATGGATGCCCAGTGAAATAAAAAACACCGGCAGAAATGTTAGGAAAGAAATTAATTTTTCACTTACATGTATTGTATTCAAGTTATTTATCCTCTTGGGTGAAAATCTCTGTGCATTTGTTTAATATATTCTCTGTCAATGTGCGTATAAATTTGAGTAGTGGAAATATCAACGTGTCCCAGCATCTCCTGCACGGCACGCAAATCAGCCCCGCCTTCAAGCAGATGCGTCGCAAAGGTATGCCTGAAAGTATGCGGGTGAACTTCTTTTTTTATTTCGGCTTCCTCAACATATTTGGAAATAATCTTCCAGACCCCCATTCTTGAAAGCTTAGTTCCTCTTCCGTTCAAAAATAGATATCCGCCGCTCTTTGATTTCTTCTCCAGAAGCGGCCGGCTTCTGGTTAAATATTCTTTTATCCATCTAATTGCACTGCCTCCGATTGGCACCATCCTTTCTTTCGACCCTTTGCCGAAGACCCGGATTATTTCCTCTTCAAACATAAGGTCCTGGATTTTCATATTTATCAATTCCGACTCGCGCAGGCCGCATGCGTATAGCGTTTCAAGAATTGCCTTATCCCGGAGCCCTAATTTTAAATTGACATCAGGCTTGGATAATATTAAATCTACTTCATTTACCGATAATACCTGTGGAAGATTTTTAGGTATTTTAGGGTGAGATACCTTTTCAATTGGACTGGCAGTAATATAATTATTAATTAAAAGATATTTGAAGAATCCTTTAATAGAAGAATAATACCTTGCTGTCGACCTGCTGTTTATACCAATCCTATTTAATGTTTTGAAAAAGGAAATCAGATGTTCATACTGTATGTTCGAAGGGTCATCAACTTTATGTTCTTCCAAGAAATTCAGTAATGCGGAAATATCGTTCTTGTATGCACTTATTGTATTATCTGAAAGGTTCTTTTCCAGTTTCAATACGGTTAAATATTCTTTCAGGAAAATATTCATTACTCTTCTATAAGCTCGCCGGTTCCTTTTTCCATTTCATCCTGCTTCGGGTACCGGATCCTTTTGTGGTGCTGTCCGACTAATATATTTATAAAAGATTCTTTTATCTTATTCAAGTCGCTGAAGGTAACCGGCGAATCATTAAGCTGTCCGTCTTCAACACGGCTCTGTAAAATACTTTCAATCAGTTTCTCTACCTTTGCCGGGTCAGGGTCTTCAATAGAGCGAACAGCAGACTCACAGCCGTCAGCGAGCATAACAATTGCTGTTTCTTTTGTGTTCGGCTTAGGGCCCGGATATTTATATTCTTCGATATCAACTTTCTCGTCGCCGTATAGCTTCTTCGCTTTTTCAAAGAAGTAAGACATTACCATAGTGCCGTGGTGCATCGGGATAAAATCAATTATCTCTTGAGGCAGATTATTTTCTTCGGCAAGATTGATACCTTCAACCACATGCTTTTTGATAAGGCTAATGCTTTCTTCAGGAGTAAGATTTTCATGAATGTTCTGGTTATTTAATTGGTTCTCAACAAAATTTTGCGGAGTTATAGTTTTACCGATATCATGATAGTATGCGCCTACTCTTGCAAGCAGCGCGTTCGCATTTATTCTTTCGGCAGCTGATTCTGCAAGGGTTCCCATAGTCATTGAATGATTAAATGTTCCGGGAGCTCTTCGTGCCATCTCTTTAAGAAGAGGCCTATCGAAGTTTGACAGCTCAAGCAAAGTCAAGTCGGTTGTTATCTTAAATAGCCTTTCAAAGAAAATTAATAATCCGTATGTAAGCACCGGGCTGATCAGGGCATTTGTCCCTGCAAATGCAGCTTCAAGCATTATTGTTTGTGCGGGCGCAAAACTTTCCAATCCGAAAGCTAAAGTAGATATTATGTAACCGATTAAAATGTAAAAGAAAGACCGGAAGATCTGAGATCGGTTCTTAATATCGCGCACCGTATAAACAGAGAGCGCGCCTGCAAATATATTCATAGCTGCAAAAGAATAATCATTGCCGCGAAGTGCACCTGTAATCAGCGATATAATGACTGTTGTATAAAAGCCTACACGCGAATCAAAGATAATTGTCAGCAGCATCGATGCGACGGGAATAAAAATCAGGAACTGAAGCGGGACATTTATCTGCAGCTGATCTATTAAATATGTTATGAAAGAGATGAATATAAAGTTTATACCAAAAAGAAGGATTTTCCGGTTATCATAAAAGATATTCTTTCTAAAAAGGAATAGGTAAATAGAGAGAAGTGCTATAAGAAATCCGACGTGCAGCATTTTACCGAAGAACTGCAGCACGCCCTGGCCGACGCCCACCTGTTCGCCTTTTGCCAGTTTATATGACTGGATCTTCAGCTTTGCATCCCTGGTTATTCTGTCATGCTTTCCAATGATCCTTTCATTCTCATTTACAATGCCGCTGTATTTTGAAACGTTGCTTTGTGCCTGATCAACTTCCTCTTTAGTGTAACCGGGATTGTAAATTACATTAGGGTAAATAAAATGTTCCGCATATTCCACCAGGGCTTGCTTTGATTCATTTCCCAGGTTCAAACTATTTATTTCATCATCAACTTTTGCCTTAGCGCTTTCCACATTCAAAAGGCTGCTTAGCCTTACAATCTTATCTACATTGCTTATCCTGATTGCTATACTGTCATGCGAGAGTTGCGACGAATCTTTATTAACAATTCCGTATTTATAAACGGTATTTATATTATCCCTGACCAAATTAAATAATTGAGCAAGTGAGAGGTTTCCGCTCTGCGGAGCTTTTCTTTGCCTAATCCTTAAATTCCTCAAAGTGTTAAATGACGAAGCGCTAAGGAAAGTGGGGTTAAAATCTTTGAGGGAATCGTTTATAATAGTGCTGTCTATTATTTCTAATAAATAATTATTATATGACTTTAATGAATCATCCGCTATTCCGGCTTCATTTTCAGACATTGCAAAAACTGGATAAACGCTCTCCGCCGCAGCTTTTAACTGTGCCTTGTATAGTTCCGGGTCTTTAATTACCGGAAAGCTAAAGGCAGCAATTAAATCGTCATGCATCCAGATAGAACCGACCGACACTTCCGATTCAATTGACTCACCTTGCGGAAACATCCATGCAATGAGAATTATGGTAATTAAGCCTATAGCTATCTTTACCCTTAAACTGACCCTAATACGTGATTGTTTCTTGTCCATTTTTGTTTTATTGATTCGAACTAGATCAAAATATACAAACTTTTTAATGATTTATAAAATTTCCTATCAATCATGCAAAACCAGGGAAATTTCATCAGCGGATGTTATATCTTTAAATATCACATCATTGTATAAGCAATTGAGTGCATGGTTCCCTTTTGTAAAAACTCTTTCAAGCAGGTAAGTAAGTTAAGTCATAACATATTTATTTACCATATCTGTCCAAAATATTCCTTCTAGAGTGCTGTCCAAAATAATTTTGAAAAAAGGAAAAAGTCTAAGAAACAATTTGTATTGAATGGATTTTTCCCTGCTAAGTTTTGAATCCAAAAGGCAAATAAGCTTGCCCTTTTCTATCATTAGCTAATGGATTAAGGAGGCTGTGTGAATATTATTAACCAACACTAAAGGGGGGGTGTGAAAATTAATGTTGAAAGAATAAATATTAATATTTTTGAATATGCAATGAATTGAACCCACCCCTACCCATCCGAGGTAATGTCATTAAGTTAAGAAGAATTTCTTGATATAACTAAGTTCAGTGTCTAGCATAATGACGCATTATTTTTCATTAACACCTAACTTTAGTTAGGTGATTATGAATAAATCGCATTTACACATTAACGGTTTTAACCGTTTACTCCCACTTGCTTCACACCACTGCTTTTGTTGTCTGATTGTTCTAACTATGGTAAACTGTTAAAACAGTTATAATTTATATTATTCAGCCACTAAAGTCCACCTAACTCAAGTTAGGTGTTAATGTTATTATTAAAAATTCTCTACTATCCTTTAACTTAATGACATTACTCTTAAAAGGAGAGGGACTTTGAAAATAGAGCGAAATCGCTGAGGTTGTCCAAAAAATAAAAATCTCGAAGTTGGTTTTGTTATTTCTGTTCCAAATTACATATTATTATTTGATGTTCTTTTCGTTTCAAAAAAAATAAAAACTTGCTTTAGCTTACTTCTATGGCAAGTTTTTTAATGTTATGTGCCATACTTAATAATCCCATCTCAACATTCACTTTTTTCAGCCCTCTAAGCCTGAACCGCTGATATCCTTGATTATATTTTATGTCGCCGAACGCCGGCTCTACATCTACATTCCTTTGCTTCCTTAGTCCATATCCTTTTTCTGTTGTCAGATTTTCTCTTGCCTGTCTTCTGTAATAATCTAATTTCCGGTTTATTTGGATTGTCCTTTTGCCTCTGCCTTTTTTACATTGCTTTGCTAATGGACACCTCTGGCAGCTTTCACTTTCATATATTCTTGCCGTTTGCTCATAGCCGGTTTTTGTCTTTGTCTTTCTTTCTTCCTTAAACTTAAGCTCCCTGCCTTCTGGACACCGGTAACTATCTTTTTCTTCATTATATGGAAAGTGATCTTTATGATATTGATTCCCTATGTATGCGTTTGTCGTTTCATAATGAAAGGTGTTGTACTTAAGATAATTCTCTATCTGTTTGTCTTCTAAATATTCGTAGTTCTCTTCATTACCATATCCGCTGTCGCTCGATATCAATTTAGGATAACTATTAAACATTCTATAATATTTTTCTATATGACTCTTTAATAATACACTGTCTGATGCGCTTTGATGAAGGCTGTAGTTTATTATATACTGACCCTCTGTTCCCAACTGTACCGAATATGCCGGCACCAATTCTTTCGTCTTCAATTGAAAAAATGTCGCATCTTTATCTGTCTTTGAATAACTATTGCGTCCGTTTAATTTTTCCGACTGCTCTTCGTAATTTTGAAGTTTCGGTATCTGTCTCTGTATCTTCTTTATTATCCTCTCTGCCTTCTTTTCTACCGGCTTTGGAAGATTACCCCTTTCCCTTATCCTCTTACTTATCTGTTCTGCTTTGTCCTTTATCTTCTGGCTGCTTATTGCCGAACCCTCTCCCATCTCAGGTAAATCCTTTTCTCCATATTCCTTTTCTTCCTCTTTATTTATCTCATCTATCTCCTGGAATAATTCTTTTACCCTTTTCTCTACGGCTTCCTTGTATCTGTCCGTATTCTTCTTCCATACGTAGCTCGTCTTCTTTGCATCGGCTCTTAGCTTTGTTCCATCTATAAAATATTTCTCCAATTCTATGTAGCCATTATCTGATAAAAATAATATCATCGATACAAATATCTCTTCTACCATTTCTGTCAGCCTTAGCCTAAAATCATTTATTGTTCTGAAGTCCGGACGGCTCTCTCCGCTCAGCCACATAAAATATATATTCTCCCTTAATGACTTGGCTATCTTTCTGCTCGAATATATCTTGTTCAGATATGCATATAATAATACCTTCAACAGCATTTTCGGATGATAACTGCTCGTCCCTCCGCCTTTATAGCTCGATATCAGTGGTTTTATATCTAATTTCTCTATTGTCTGATTTAATATCCGTGCCAGATGTTTGCCCTCTACCAGTTCTTCTAAGCTCGGTGGAAGGAGCTTTATTTGATTTTGTTCGTATCTCTTAAATACCGGTTTACTTGCTCGCTTCTTCTTCCTTTTACGTATTCTTTCTTTTGGCGCTTCCAAGCTAAATTCTTCTTTAAATTGAGAATCCATTCTTTATATTCTTTCTGTTATTATTACTTTTTTCACTCCACACTTTCTATCCTTTCAACTATCGTTCCGTTATATTACTTTTTGGACAACCTCGGTCGGGGGTTGAGTTCAAACACTTGACTAACAATTTTCACACTGACTCTTTACGGCTGGGGGTATAAAAGATAATAAACCCTTGAGGGCATTTATGCCCTTTTTATGAATTTTAATTTCATTATTATTATAATAATAAGCTAAAGTCTTTCATATTGATTTTGGTGATACAAAAACAAATGATAGGGGTATAAATGGCCTTAGGATTAGTTTTTAGCTGTTGATTATTTCTCCCAGCCATAAACAGGGTGTGTGATAAACCCTTAAAAGGGTTACTAAATATTTTGTTCCCGTATCGTTTTCCCACAGTTGAAACTGTGGGTTAATAATTTTCACACACCCTCTTAAGTCATGGATTAATAAGGAAAATATTAAGAGACCAACCGTTTCAATTCATCTACTGAAGGTAGACGGTTTTAAATTTAGTTTCGAACAACGGGTTAATAAAATAGAATATTACTGCTCCTGATTATAACATAATTATTGAACCTCCCGATAGAATCGTATAGGCGTCAACCTAATGTATTGTCAAGATAAATAGTCAAATTTTAATTTGTTATCAATGCAAAGATATATAAAGAATATAGCACTCCTAACGGAGTGCTGAATTCCACGGTGTTGTTGTTTCCTCATTTTAATTTACTTCGTAATCCAGCAGTCTTTAATAGCTGCGGAGTTCTTGCTTTCGCCCGCAAACGGCAGATGGTACATTTCCTCAACCGTGCGCAGCAGGTTATAATGATTTACTTTCTCATTATAATTCCCGCCTTTCACCATCTTACCTAAAAATAATGTAGGAATATGGTTGCCTTCAAGGTCATTGTCTTCATCGAAGGTTAATACGAAGAGGCAGTTATGTTCCTTTGCCCAATCTATATAGCCTTTAAGGTTTTTATTAATCCATTTGTCGGACTGCTCAATCCTTTCCGGATCTATACCGTCATGCATATCATTTTTAACATTAGGGATGACGAATGAAACTGCAGGCAGTTTATTATAATTATTGGGGAAATATTTGAATGGAAGATTCAAATCTGCCGGTATCCCATTAGACTTAACGTTCTGCCAGTTGACCCATGGATTATGCCTGCGTGCATAATTCCCCGAAATATCCCCGTTAAACCCCGGTTCGGGAAGGTTCTCGGAATAACCTGCAAATGTAAGATGATGGCTTAGTACTTCTGCTCCAAGATTCGGATAAGAGAAAGGAAGATTCGCAGGCCTATCGTCATTATCGATGCCGAAGTTTGAGCCTGCAAAAATAGCCAGGTAATTAGGCTGACTCGGGTGCATAATCGCATAAGAGTTTGTAAACAATGCACAGTTTTTATCTTTTAATAATGAGTTGATATAAGGCGCTGCTTTCGAGCCGATGATTTGGTTATAAGCATGGTTTTCTAAAATTAAAATTACTACATGATCAGGCTGCGGAACCTGTGCAGATGAACTAAAGGGAAGAATTTGTATAATCATCCAAATTAAGAATAGTATTTTTTTCATTTAGCTCCTTTAAATTTTTTTTATATAGTATATAAAATTACTAAAAACAGGGTTAGAAATTTTTTATTTTGAAGCACATTAAAATAGGTTATTGTTTTTTTTCTCGTTTCCAAACAGAGTTGGGAGTGAATATACCCACCCCTCGCTCCTCCAAGGTAATGTCATTAAGTTAAGAAGAATTTCTTGATATAACTAAGTTCAGTGTCTAGCATAATGACGCATCATTTTTCATTAACACCTAACTTTAGTTAGGTGATTATGAATAAAGCGCATT
>Ga0075269_10000097_pt1 | contig 14550 bp, 13 predicted proteins | sample SF_Rice_5C_0N_10_FD_69773 | JGI IMG/M metagenome (GOLD analysis project Ga0075269, IMG submission 69773) | Rice paddy soil microbial communities from Twitchell Island, California, USA - SF_Rice_5C_0N_105 | ecosystem: Environmental > Terrestrial > Soil > Paddy field/soil | place: USA: Twitchell... | reverse complement strand
TAACATACAATTATGAAATGAACAAATTTAATCCTGAAGGAAATTATTCAGTAGATAACGGTACACTTCAGCCAGTTTATAACAATTATGATTTTAACCGGCTGGAACTAAATAGTCAGATTCATTTTCCGGTATTTGAAAGAAGTACATTAACAACACAATTCAGATTAGGCAATATATTTGGAAAGACAGTTCCGGACTTTTTTGATTTTTATCTCGGAGGCATTGTCGGGATGAAAGCATATCCATTTTATGCAATCAGCGGAAATAAAATTGCATGGCTTGATTTGACATACAGATTCCCACTTTTAACAGATATAGACACAAGGCTAGGGATATTGTATATAGATAAAATATTTATGTCATTTTATGGTGACATAGGGAATGCATGGAACTCAGGCGAGAGCAATGTTTTCAAAAAAGGCGCGGGGACTGAAATAAGAATTTCAATGGATTCATTTTATGAATTCCCGACAGATTTGTTTATAAGTGCAGCATACGGATTCGATAGATTCTCCAGTGTCATTTTGAATAAAACAATTACCTATGGAAAAGAATGGCGAATTTACGGTGGGCTTTTGTTCGGATTCGATATTTGACAAGAGAAATAAGGTTAACGAAATTCTATCATGGTGAAGTATAAACTATATAAAGGGAAACAAATTTAACATATAAGATGAGAAGAAGAATTAAATTTTAGAAAATCTTAACAGGAAGAAAATGAAAAAAATATTTTTCAAAGTGATATTTGTTATACTTATTCTTTTTATCCCTTTTGTAAAAACAAGATCACAGACAAGGGATAATGTTAAACAGAAATTAACTGGTAATCTTATTCTTGATTCTAGATATTTAGTAGATAATAATAGCGCCAAAACACCGTATTTGAATCTAAATCTATTCGAAAATAGTCCCGGGAAGAAATCTAGGTGGCTTGGCGGTTTATTTTCCCTTGTGCTTCCAGGAACCGGAGAATTATATGCACAGGATTATTTGAAAGCAGGAATATTTTTAATCGTTGAAGCTGCAGCAATTACAACAGCAGTTGTATATACTCATAAGGGCGACACGCAGACAGATTTTTTCCAGCAATATGCTAATGAACATTGGAGTGCAATTAGGTATGCTCAATGGACATTAAATCATCTTTATAACGGAGATGTACCGGCTTCATGGAATTCCAATCAAATCAAGGCTTCAGATTATAATGATGTATTAATATATGATAAGAATGGAAATCCTACCGGAGTAAACTGGAACAGGCTTAATGATTTAGAAATTGCAATTGGAGACGGATATTCTCATCAACTACCAACTCCCAGACAGCAGCAATATTATGAATTAATCGGTAAGTATCCTCAGTTTAGTCATGGGTGGGACACAAGTAATCAGAACGATAGTGATTTCCATGTATTGACGCCACAATTTTTATGGTATGCTCATCAACGGGGCTTAGCTAATGAATATTATACTACAGGTAACACTGCTATCATATTTATTTATGTTAATCATTTTTTAAGTGTACTTGACGCAATTTGGTCTATAGACAAATATAACAATTCAATTGCAATGAAATTACGAATAAACCATTTAAATGTTGCCGGTCAAGAGTATCTAATTCCTACAGTTAATTTATCATATAATTTTTAACAATCAGGAATTTCCGAGATGTTTAGAGAAGCGATTATACGACACAAGTTTAATCGCTTTTTTAATGATTAAAAAGTATCTTGTAATATAGGATAATAAAATTTTTGAATTTATGAGAACACCTGTTGTTGTAATTGTAGGAAGGCCTAATGTAGGTAAATCAACTCTATTTAACCGCCTTGTAGGGAAAAGAGGAGCTATAGTAGATGACGTCAGCGGAGTAACTCGCGACCGAAACTATGGTGAGGTGGAATGGAATGGAAAAGATTTCCAGTTAATAGATACAGGCGGCTATGTACCAAATTCAGATGATCTTTTTGAAACGGCAATTCGCGAACAAGTAGAAATTGCAATCAATGAGGCAGATGCGATTTTATTTTTAGTCGATGTACGGACAGGAATAAACCCAATAGATATTGAGATTGCCAATATGTTACGCGGCTCAAATAAAGAGTTTTTTCTTTTAGCCAATAAAGTTGATTCAGAAAATTTCGAACCTGCAGTTTCGGAATTTTACCAGTTAGGTGTTGAAAAAATTTATCCTATAGCAGCTCTTGCAGGCCGGAAGATTGGAGATCTTTTGGATGAATTGACAGAAGATTTCCATCCTTCATTAGAAGAGTCAGAAAATGATTCAAGGCTAAAGATAGCCATAGTCGGAAGGCCAAATGTCGGAAAATCATCGCTAACTAATTCCTTGCTCGGATATGACAGAAGCATTGTAACTGAAATACCTGGAACCACACGTGATAGTATCAATTCAATATTAAAATATTATGGAGATGAAATTGTACTAATTGATACTGCCGGTTTGAGAAAGAAAAAGAGGATTGAAGAGAGTATAGAGTTCTTTTCGACAGTTCGCACTCTTAAATCTATCGGTGAATGTGATGTAGCAGTAATCATGATAGATGCAGAAAGAGGAATTGAGAATCAGGATTTGAAAATAATTGATGAAGCTATAAGACGAAGGAAGGGAGTCGTACTTGCAATAAATAAGTGGGACTTGATTGAGAAGGATAATAGTACCGCAAAGAAATTTGAGGATGCGATTAGAGACGCTGCAGGAACACTTGATTATTTACCAATAATATTTATATCTGCATTATTAAAACAGAGAATTTTTAAGGTAATAGATCTATGTATTAGCATTAATGGTGAACGTAGGAAGAAAATACCAACAAATCTATTAAATGATAAACTACTGCCAGAAATTGAAAGGATTCCCCCACCTTCAACAGGAACAGGTAAGGAAGTGAAGATTAAATATATAACCCAGGCTGGAACAAATTATCCCGTTTTTTTATTCTTTACAAATTACCCAAAAGATTTATCCGATAATTATAGAAGATTTTTAGAAAAACTTATTAGGAAACATTTCGGATTTAATGGAGTGCCTTTTACATTATCTTTTAAAAGAAAATGATTAAAGCGGGGAGAATAGTCATAATAGGCGGAAATGCTGCAGGCCCTGCCGCTGCCGCAAAAGCTAAAAGGGTTAATCCTAATGCTGAAATCATTATGTTCGAAGCTGGAAAATTTATTTCAACAGGCACATGTGAAATGCCATATGTACTTTCCCAAGATATCGCTGATTATAAGAAAATTGTCTATTATTCTCCTGAAGAATTCAAAAAAGAAAAAGGTGTTGAAGTATTTGTAAATCATCTTGCTGAAACAATTCATACAACAGAAAAGGTAGTTGAAGTAAGAGATTTGAAAGAAAATATACTGCGTAACATAAATTATGATAAACTTATTTTAGCCACTGGATCAATACCCCAAAAAATCGAATACTTGGCGAATAAAGCAAAGAATGTTTTCAATTTTAAGACAGTAGAAGACTTATTCAAAATCTGCCGTTATATCCAAGAAAATAGGCCTAAAACTTGTGCAGTTATAGGGGCAGGCTATGTAGGATTAGAAATTACAGAAGCTTTGAGCAAATTGAATCTTGAAGTAATTCAAATTGAAAAAGAAAAGTTGCCTTTGCTGTCTGCTGAAATTGAAATTAGATTCTTGATAAAAGAATTATTAAAGGAAAAAGAGATTAGATCATTCTACGGAGTTTCAAAGCCTATTATTCATTTCACTGAAACTTTAGATAAAATAAAGAGCATCGAAATTGAAAGCCGAATGATTGATATTGATTTAATAATTTCTGCAGCCGGGTTTTCTCCAAATAATTTGCTTGCTCGGAAAGCAAAGCTTGAAATCGGTAAACTCAATGGTATAAAAGTAGATAATACATTAAGGACGTCAGACCCAAATATATACGCAGCAGGAGATAATATTGAGATAAAAAACGCAGTTACAAATAAAAATGATTTTATCCCTCTTGCTACTATTGCTCATGAATATGGGCATATAGCAGGAGCAAATGCCGCGGGAGAAAACATTCATGTTGAACCGGTAATTAAAAATTTAGCTGTAAAAATATTTGATAAATATTTTGTAACAATAGGAATAACATCGGAAGAGGCGGAGATGAACAGGAACAAATTCACATCTGTTAGCCAGGCAGTTCCAAATCTAGTAAAGGTAATGCCAGGTAGTGAAAATGTTTTCGGCAAAATTTTATTTGAAACGGAAGGGAAAAGAATTTTAGGAGCCTCATTTTTAGGAGGGAAAGAAGTCGCTGGTTACGGAGATATTATATCTAGCTTAATAAAAACACGCCAAACTGCAGATACACTTGCGAGATTGAACTACAGCTATACTCCGCCTTTATCGCCTTTAGTCAATTTGCTATCAGTTCTGGGCAGAAAAATAAAATAAAAAATGGAGGTATTAAAAATGTCAGTTGAATACAATAACTTTCATTTGATCAATCATCCACTAGTTAAGAGAGACATAACAGTTTTGCGTGATGTAAATACTGAACCGGAAAAATTCAGGGCTGCAGTAAAACGAATTTCTAACATTCTTGCAGTTGAGATCAGCAAAGATTTACATTTAAATGAATTCGAAGTTGAAACTCCGCTTGAAAGGACCACAGGATTCAAATTAAGTCATGAAATTGTTTTAGTTCCAGTATTACGTGCCGGCCTAGGAATGGTGAGTGGTTTCCTTGAAATTATTCCGGATGCAAAGGTTGGTCATATCGGATTGCAAAGAGATGAAACAACATTAAAACCAATCGAGTATTATTACAAGACACCAAAAAATATTGATGTTGCAAAAGTCCTATTGATTGATCCAATGCTTGCGACAGGCGGAAGCGGCGTTGAAGCAATAAATTATTTGAAGAGACGAGGAGTTAAAAATTTAATATTTGCATGTTTAGTTGCTGCGCCGGAAGGAATAATGAAGCTTCAATCGATGCATCCTGATATACAAATTTTCGGAGCTGCTTTGGACAGAGAATTGAATGATAAAGGTTATATACTCCCGGGTTTGGGAGATGCAGGAGATAGAACGTTTGGGACGCTTTGATATAATTCTAATTATTACATTAAGTTTATGTTGCGGTAATACTTTTTCTCAAATATATCCCAATCCGGTTGTAGATTCTCTTTTAGAAACCGGAATAACAGAAACGATAGATCAAAACTATAGTGAAGCGAAATCTACTTTTATTCAGTTAGATAAATTGTTTCCGGAGTTACCTCTAGGCAAAATTTATATAACTAATGTATATATTGCACAAGCATTCGATTATTCATGTGAATTCCAAACCGACACTATAGATTATTACCTTGGTGCGGCTCGCAAAGAAGCTGAGAATCTAGTAAATAAAAATGATAAAAATATTTGGAATCAATATTCATTAGCTCTTTGCGAAGGAATTTATTCATATTTCCAAGCACTTAATAATAATTGGATTTCTGCTTTTACCAATGGACTAAATTCAATTTCCGGTTTCCAAGAGTGCCTTAAATTAAATACTAATTTTTATGATGCTTATACAGCATTAGGGACATATAAATATTGGAGAAGCAGAAAAACTCAGATAGTTAAATGGCTTCCGTTTGTTCCGGATGAGGAAGATGATGGGATAAAATATTTAAGTATGGCAATTGACCATTCAACATATACAAAGTACATGGCAGTTAATTCATTAATTTGGATTTATATTGATAGGAAAAATTTTAGTAATGCAGAAAAACTAGCCTTGATAGCACTAAAAAGATTTCCGGATAGCCGCCAATTCAAATTGGAATATGCAAGAGCCCTTGAAGAATCCAATCCTAATAAAGCGATCCAGGTCTATTCGGATGTTCTCAATGACTACTTAAAAATTAAGGGGTTAAATCACTGCAATGAAATTAAATTAAAACATATTATAGCGCAGCAATATTATAAAGTTGGCGATTACAAAAAGGCCTTAAGGTTATGCAATGAAATTCTTAATATAAAAAATTTATCGGATTATGAAAAAGATAAACTAGGCAAAAGAATTGAGCGTGTTAAACAGCTCAAAGAAAATATAGAGGATGAATCGTCAAAATGAGGGAGCAACTATATAGTGTTCCAATCGACTTTAACTAATCATTGAAATGATTTAAATTGTATTGGATTTATACGAATAAAGTAAATTTTGGATGTTGTGAGCATAACGAACCCTAAACATAAAAAGATGCTCGATGAGCTTTTAGAAGCATGCAGACAGCATTTGCCTAGCGTTAATGATGAGCTCATAACCAAAGCGTTTGAATTTTGTCTTGAAGCACATAAGAATGACCTTCGAGCATCTGGTGAACCATATTTTACGCATCCTTATGAAGTAGCAATGATTGTTGCAAAAGAAATCCCGCTTGACGATATCACTATTGTAAGTACTTTACTTCATGATGTAGTTGAAGATACGGAATTTAATCTAGATATTCTGTCTAAAGAATTCGGTAAAGAAGTAGCAGAAATAGTTGATGGGGTAACGAAAATTAGCGGCATATTCAAGGGACAGGAAATTACACAAGCTGAGAATTACAGGAAGCTTCTTCTGTCGATGGTAAAGGATGTGCGAGTAATTTTAGTAAAGTTTGCAGATCGTTTGCATAACATGAGGACACTTGAATATGTAAATCCTGATAAACAGAGAAGAATTGCTCAAGAAACTTTAGAAATTTATGCTCCATTTGCAAATAGGTTTGGTTTAGGCCGAATAAAGTGGGAACTCGAAGACTTATCGTTTAAATATTTAAATAAAGAGGCATATGATGAGGTTGCAAGGAAAATAAAAAGCAAAAGGAGAGAACGTGAGTCTTATATTAAAAAATTTACAGAACCTGTAATTGAAAAGCTAAATGAGTACAATCTTAAATATGAAATAAACGGAAGGCCGAAACATCTTTACAGTATATACAAAAAGATGGTAACTCGGAATAAACCTTTTGAAGAAATATATGACTTATTTGCTATTAGAATTATTCTGGATACTGAAAACAATAATGACTGTTATACCACTCTAGGCATTGTAAATCAAATGTATCCTCCTGTTCCGGATAGATTTAAGGATTATGTCTCTATCCCTAAAACAAATAATTATCAATCTATTCATACAACTGTTGTGGGGCCAGAAGGCAGATTGGTAGAAGTTCAGATAAGGACAAAAAAGATGCATGAAGTAGCAGAAAAAGGAGTGGCTGCACATTGGAGGTATAAGGAAAACAAAAGTGCTACAGAAAAGGATATGGAAAATTGGGTAAACTGGATTAGAGATATATTTGAAAATGCATCAAAGGATGAAGCAAGAAAGGATTTACTGGAGAGCTTCAAACTGAATTTATATCAGGATGAAATTTATGTCTTTACACCTCATGGCGATTTAAGAAGGCTACCGGTCGGTTCAACTCCAGTTGATTTTGCTTTTGAGATTCATAGTAAGGTTGGGTACCATTGTATCGGTGCAAAAGTTAATGGAAAGATTATTCCTCTTGATACAAAGCTTCACAGCGGAGATCAAGTTGAAATAATCACTTCAAAAAATCAGCATCCGAATAAAAACTGGATTAAGTTTGTAACAACACATAAAGCTAAGACAGCTATAAAGAAATGGATTAATAAGGAAGAAGAAGACATTATAACTGCTGGGAAAGAAATTTGGGAAAAGAAAATAAAAAAGCTTAAATTGTCATTTACTACAAGTGACTTAGGCAAACTTTCTGGTAATTTAAAGTATGAAAGCCCGAGAAGTTTTTTTAAATCCATTGCCCAGGGAAAGGTAAATCTGGATGAGGTTCTTACAGCAACCAAAGAAAAAGAAAAAAAGGAAAAAGCAGGCGTACTAGAATTCGACAACTTTGCAAATATCGCACGTGATGATATAGGCGGAGTATTAGTGGATGGTAAGAAATCAGGTATTTTATATTCATATGCAAAATGCTGTAATCCGATCCCTGGTGATCCGGTTATTGGTTACATTACAGTTGGTGAAGGAATAAAAATACATCGAAAGACATGTAATAACCTAATTCGAGTTTCAGAGAAAGACGTAAGTAAATTAGTACCAGTTCAATGGCCTGAATCAGAGGGGTCTCTATTTGTTGCCGGTTTAAGTGTCATGGGCGAAGATACTCCCGGGATTTTAAATGATATATCACATGCTATTGTTTCATATCAGAATACGAATATCAAATCTATAAACATTAACACAGGCGATTCAACTTTTGAAGGAAGTGTTACACTTTATGTTCAAAATCTTGAACATTTATCAAGGATTATAGATAGATTAAAAAAACTGAAAGGCGTATATTCAGTTGAAAGATTCGAAAGCTCATGATTGAAAATGATGAATCATTCAAGCGAATACTTGCTATTGATTTTGGTTTAAAGCGGATCGGTTTGGCATTAAGTGATCCGCTATTTACTTTTGCTTATCCTTATAAAACTATACTAAATGACGCTAATACTTTTAACGAGCTTAAAAAAATTATAAAAGACCAAGGTGTTATAAAAATAATTTTAGGGTTTCCTAAAAAAGAAAACGGAGAACCTGCTTCGATCACAGGAGAAGTACTAAAATTTAAGCAGAAACTTGAAGCTGAATTTTTTATTCAAGTACTTTTAAGAGATGAAAGATACACTTCTTATATCGCAAGTGAAATTATTGCAAAGTCGGTTGCGAAAAAGTCTAAGCGGAGAGAAAAGGGCTTGGTAGACAGAGGTTCAGCGGCTATCATGCTCCAGGACTTTTTAGATATAAATAAAAAAAAAATATTTCCGTAAGTCCTTAATTTTGATTGACATTTGTGATCACATAAACTATTTTGGTACATATAAAAATTTTAAGGGAGCATACAAATGACGCTCGATGCACTTGGAATGGTTGAAACTAAAGGATTGGTTGGCGCTATAGAAGCAGCTGATGCAATGGTTAAGGCCGCAAAAGTAGAATTATTAGGAAAAGAGACAATCGGGGGAGGTTATGTAACAGTTATGGTTAGGGGTGATGTTGGTGCTGTAAAAGCTGCAACAGATGCCGGTGCAGCCGCCGCTCAGCGTGTAGGCGAACTTGTATCTGTTCATGTAATTCCCCGTCCACATTCTGAAGTAGAGAATATTCTTCCTAAAAAGAAATAAAATGAAATATGCCGGAGGCATTAGGTTTAATTGAAACAAGAGGCTTAGTTGGTGCCATAGAAGCAGCTGATGTTATGGTTAAAGCTGCTAACGTGCACATTGCCGGAAAAGAACTGGTAGGAGGAGGATTAGTTACAATAAAAATTCTCGGTGAAGTTGCTGCTGTTAAATCCGCAATAGATGCTGGGGCACTAGCAACGAAAAGGGTTGGAGAACTAATCTCAGTGCTTGTTATTCCAAAGCCAGATGAAGAATTGGTAAAAATTCTTCCAGAAATTTCAGATAATTTCGATTTAGGGAAAAAAGCTGATCCCTTTCTAGAATCAAATATGTCTATTTCAGGGGCTAACGAAAAAGCTGCAATAAAATCAAATCAGTTTCATTCGAGTGAAATTATTTTATCAAAGTCAAAAACTTTAAAGGATGAAAAGGAAGAAAGACCTACTGAAGTGCAAGAACTGGGTGCAAATTTATTTGAAGAAAGCAATGAAACAATTTCAAAACTTCGCAATGAAGCACTAGGAGTGAAGGAACCTAAAAAAGCAGCTATATTTAAATTTGTCCCAAAAGCTGAAAGAGAAATGTTCGAAGTTACTTATGCGGAGCAATTAGAAAATTTAAATATTAAAAATCTAGACGTTCATCAACTTCGGCATTTAGCAAGAAATATTTCTAACTTTCCAATACAAGGCAGGCAAATTTCAAAGGCAAGCAGAAAAGAATTATTAGAATATTTTAATAACTTAATCAAATGAATTGAGTTAAAAACGGGTTGAATTTATCTAATGCAATTCGAATAAGAAGGATTTAACTCCACTACATGTGGAGTTTTTTTGTTCCTATTTTAATTTATATTTGAATGATGAAGAAAAATCTCCATATTATTATTATATCTTTTTTATTTTCTATTATTCTCTGGATTTCTATTTCTTTATCAAATGATTACTATGCAACACTAGAAATTCCAGTAAAACTAATAGATTTCCCGAATGGGTATTCAACAGGTTCAATATCACCGCAAGAAATATCAGTAAAAATTAAAGGAAAGGGCTGGAAGCTTATTTCAGTTTATTTGACTTCAGACGATAATTTTCTAGTTCCTGTAGGAAACCAGGTCGGTAAAAGGAGCCTGCGGCTGTCCAATTATTTAGTTGACAATCAATGGCTTACTTCTGAACTTGATGTTTCGAACATTTCACCGGATACATTAACATTTATTGTCGAAAAAACAATCTCTAAAAAGGTACCAATTATTCCAAATTTGAGTTTAAATTATCGATCAGGGTACGGTTTAGCTTCTCAAATTAATATTAAACCGGAATCGACAACCGTAATCGGTCCCGCTACATATGTTTCAATATTAAAGGCTGTCCCAACTAAATCAGTTAAATTTGACAATCTAGACAGCAAAATCGTTGAAAGAATACCGTTAAAAAATATATTCGGGATGGATTATAGTAATAATTCAGTAACTGTGACTCTTGATATACAAAAGATTGTTGATAAAAACCTAGATAATATACCTGTGAATGTTGTTGATGTTCCGAAAGACAGAAATGTTTTGCTCCTGCCAAACCGAATAAGCATAGGTATAAGGGGAGGAATTGATGTTTTAGGGAAATTGGATTCCAGCCAATTTAATGCATATGTAAATTATCGTGAAGTAGTATTGGATACACTCGGCAGTGTTGTACCACATATTGATATGCCGGCAAATACTAATCTTTTATTTTTCAAACCTGAACGTTTGCGATACATCATTAAAAAATTTTAATTGTGTTGCTAAGTTGTTAGTTTAGTTTTATTAAATTTGCTTTCAAAAAATAATTTATTAAATAATGTTTATATCATTTGAGGGAATTGATTTCTGCGGTAAAACAACGCAAGTTGAACTGTTAAAAAAATATCTATTAAACAATAATAAAAAAGTGGAAATAATAAGAGAACCAGGCGGGACTAAAATTTCAGAAACAATTAGAAATGTTCTTTTGGATAAAAGCCATAACAAGATGTATATGGAAACGGAAATATTTTTATTTTCTGCTAGTAGAGCACAACTTGTGAGGGAAAAAATTCGTCCTTATTTGGAAAACGGCTTTTATGTAATTTCGGACAGATTTCATGATTCAACAACAGCCTACCAAGGCTTTGGCAGGGGTATTCCGTTGGATATTGTAGAAAAGATAAATATGCTTGCTATTGGAGATACTATCCCCGATTTAACTTACTTTATAAATATTCCTGTTGAAGAAGCAGAGAAAAGAAAATCTATGAAAGAAAAAAATGAACTTGACAGGATTGAGATATCTGAAAGAGAATTTTTCGAAAAAGTTAAGCATGGATACTTAGATATAGCAAAAAAAGAAAAGAGATATAGAATTATCGACGGCACACAAAATATAGAAGAAATTCATAATCAAATAATAAAAGAATTGATGATTGCAGAAAAAAAGGAGATTTTATGATTAAAAGTAAGTTAAATAGATTTTTATTTGCGGGAATAATAGTAGTAATCTTTTCCGGCTTTTTTTCTGGAAAGGATGATATATACATTCAAATAAATAAAAACATCGATCTCTTCGGTAAGATTTACAAAGAAGTTACCTTCAATTACGTCGATAAAATAGATCCGGAAGAATTTATGCGCGCCGGGATACGAGGCATGCTTGGTTCACTTGATCCATATACGGTTTTTATTGATGCTAGCAGAAAAGAAGACTTTGATTTAATTACCAATGGGAAATATGGTGGTGTAGGTATTTCAATTGGTATAAGAGGGAATAAAGTAACAGTAATTGACGTATTAGATGGATATTCAGCCCAAAAGCAAGGTATTAGAGTCGGAGATGATCTTATTGAAGTAGATGAGCAAAAAATTACTCCGGAAAATGTAGATGAAATATCATCTCTTGTTAAGGGTAAACCTGGTACAATAATTAACCTAAAAGTTTTGCGCAATGGTGACAAAGATACGCTTAGTTTTAATCTTGTTCGGGAAGAAATCGTAGTTAAGAGCTTAACCTATTATGGTTTTTATCCGCCTAACAGCAATAATGTCTATTTGAGGTTAACAAACTTCAGCAGGGCTGCCGGAGATGAAGTGCTGAAAGCATTAAAAGAATTAAAAACACAAAAAGAAATTAAATCTGTTGTATTAGACCTCAGAGGGAATCCAGGCGGTCTTTTGGATGTTGCTGTTGATATTTGCGAAAACTTCCTTCCGAAAAATTCGCTTGTTGTATCTACCAGAGGAAGGGATCCAGAAAGCACTAAGAGCTATTTCTCAACTCAAGAACCAATATTAGGAAATGCAAGGTTAGCTATATTGATAAATGGTAATTCAGCTTCGGCATCTGAGATTGTCTCAGGTGCAATTCAAGATCATGACCGAGGTATTTTAGTCGGAACTAAATCGTTTGGCAAAGGACTTGTACAGACAATTACTCCTTTAGATTATAACACATCGCTTAAAATAACTACTGCAAAATATTATACTCCAAGCGGGAGATGTATCCAAAAAATAGATTATGCTGCTAATAATAAAGCTGTTTCAGAAGTAGACTCTGTTGTAAAAACATCTTTTCTTACTGACCATAAGAGAGTTGTTTACAGTGCCGGTGGCATCACCCCGGATACAAACGTGACAGAAGTGAATGATGGAGAAATAATTAAAGATCTTTTAATGAAAGGATTCTTTTTCCAATTTGCTAATCATTATTATTATTCCAACCCCAAAGAAGATTTTAATTCGATAAACGATGAAAATCTTTTTAGTGACTTTATGGATTATTTGGACGGGAAAAAATATAAATTTCACCCGGCTGCTGAAGAACAAATAGATCAGTTGATTACTGAAGTAGGCAATAAATCTTCAGATAAGGATATATTAGCAAATCTCAACAGAATTAAAACTGAATTTGAAAAACTTTCTGAAAACGAATTAAAGACATATAAAAATGAGATTATAAGGGAAATAAAAGTTGAATTGGCTTCACGGTATTTAGGCAATGATGGTAAAGTTCAAGAAGAGCTAAAACACGACAATCAATTTCAAAATGCATATAAAATTTTATCTGATACGGGCACATACAATAAGCTGTTAAATATTAATTGAATTTATTAGTTTTATTAAGTATTTTTTTAATCACCGGATTTTTTACCGGGATATTTGCCGGAATGCTTGGTATAGGAGGCGGTTTAATCTTTGTCCCGATACTGTATCTTTTATTGCCTTTTACTCCTATAGATAAGGCCCAAATTTCCTATATAGTAATCGGAACATCATTATTCTCGGCAGCTATCACATCAATTAGCTCGGCAGCTAATCATTTTTTAAGAAATAATGTAGATAATAGGAAAGCTTTTTATATTGCTTTTGGCAGTATTATTTCTTCAGTCATATCTTCATTTTTAGTCATCAATTTGACTCAATTTATACTGCAAGTAATATTCGCCATCGTTTTTGTCTTGATTGCCGCTAAAATGCTTTTAGAGGGGAAAAAAGAAAAAGCTGGGAAAGTAGGAGTATATAAAACCTTACATGAATATTACGGAATTTTATTCGGGCTAGGAGTAGGAATTTTTGCAGCCTTTACAGGATTAGGAGGGGGGATATTATTTGTCCCAATATTAAGTTATTTATTAGGCGTGGAATTTAAAAAGGCAATTGGGACTTCTTCATTTATTATTAGTATAACAGGGATTGCTGCTTCAATTGCTTATGCGTTTCATAGGCCAATGGGGATAATTGCTCCTTTTCAAATAGGATACATTTATTTAATAGCAGGATTTCCTCTCTCCTTGGGAGCAGTTTTCGGTGCATATTTCGGCGTTAATATAGTTTTAGGTTCACAGACAAAATCAATAAAAAAAATTTTTTCTATTCTTTTAATTGCTGCTGTTATTAAAATTCTTCTCACCTTTTAGTTCAATAATTGATCGCCTACTATTTTAACTTTTAGTCAATTAAAATAAATTTAAATCATTTGATACATATACCTGTTATTCATAAATATTCGGATTAAGAGTTGAAATTCACATTATTTAATTATACAGTACTGTTTGTTGACTTTTCTTATGCTACAGATTCCTGGCTATTTTAACGTAAATTTTATTACATGTCTTTTCCATTTTATCCCCGAATACTTAAATAATTTAGTCAATTTGACCTCTTATATAAAATACATTTACTTTCATATTTATACAGTGAAAATTGTAAATGCCTATTTTATATTATACCCTGGAAACTTTAATAAACGTAGTAATTACTTGGGGAATAAAAGAAGTTATGTTTAAAAGTTGGCAAAACTAAAATAGTAGCTAAAAATAAATTAAGCTATTGTTAGTGAAGTAATATAAAGAAAGAGCATCCATTCTTAA
>Ga0075269_10000096_pt1 | contig 14640 bp, 8 predicted proteins | sample SF_Rice_5C_0N_10_FD_69773 | JGI IMG/M metagenome (GOLD analysis project Ga0075269, IMG submission 69773) | Rice paddy soil microbial communities from Twitchell Island, California, USA - SF_Rice_5C_0N_105 | ecosystem: Environmental > Terrestrial > Soil > Paddy field/soil | place: USA: Twitchell... | reverse complement strand
GTTTTATACTTTAGCCCGGTTAACGACTTAAGTGATTTTACAACTGTCCAGAATGTTTCATTATTGAAATTTGCACTTATCTTTAATTCATTGTAATTCTTATCATCCAGTTCGAATTTTACACCATACGCCCTATTAAGTTCCCTTAATACCTTCCCTAATTCTGTGTTATTGAAGATTAAGGTATTGTTTTTCCAACCGGTAGTTTCAAGTTCGTTGAATGTACCTACATGTGCCGAATCAGTTGAATCATTAAAAACTACTTGTTCAGTTGGTTTCAAAATAAATACTTCTTCATGGCCTTTTGCTTCTGTCTTTGTAACTTTTACTCTGCCGGAAACCAGTGAAACACTTAATTCTTTTTCATCGGGAAATGCCTTTACATCAAATTTTGTCCCGAGCACTTTTGTCATTATTCCCCCGGCTTCTACAATGAAAGGCAATTTCGGATTATGTATTATTTCAAAGTAAGCTTCACCCCGCAGCTTAACTCTTCTATCTTTTTTACCATAGTTTTTATCTATCTCTAATTCACTTTCAGCATTTAAGGTTATTAACGAACCATCACTAAGCACTAGTCTCTTTATACTTCCTTTTTCCGCAGCTAATTCCTTTGAAACCATATGATTACTAACGTTACCCGGTAATATCACTTTATCAACTACATAATACGATGCAATCCCTATAATCAGCAAAGTGATACTATAAACTGCAAACCGGATTACGGGATTAAATTCTTTTGTTTTACGTTTATAAGTAGCATAAGTTTTGTCGATTTGAATCTTATCTGGTGAATACATTTTCTTTTCTAATGTATCCCATGCCTTTTCAATGTTCCAGGTATTCTTCTGAATCAGTTTTTTTTGAGCTTCTTGCCCCTCATTACCGTTAATGGTATTTCTATTAGATATCTTATTTAACCATCTATCAAGATCAGCCATTTCCTTTTCATCTGCTCTTTTAGAAAACAATTTTCGCACTTTATTTAATTTTTCAAGTATTTTCATTAAATCTTCATTATAATTATTACGTATTAATATGTATACAACTCATCCAATAAAAACCCCTAAGAAATATTTAATACTTTTTCCCTCACTACAAATTTTTCTGAATTTGCAAATATTTAGAGGTAGTAGCACAGATTAGTAATCTGTGCCGCTCTTTTCACACACTCAATCTGTCATTGGCTTTAGTTAACAACTAAACAACCACTTTTCTGTAATTATAATTGACTATTCAAGTTAACTGGTAATATTCAATGCATTTTAAACGGTTATAAATTCAAACCAGTGAAATACAATTAAACCTGGGATTAAGAAGCTATGTGAATATTATCAACCAACACTAAATGTTGGTCTAGAAGCAAAAATCAAATACTTAATAAGCGTTTTACCTGCCCATCCTTTGGCAGAACGGTTTACTACACAGTTTGTTAATCTGTAGGTTAATTAAACTAAAAACTAAATTTTATAACCGCTTCAATTTATCTACTGGAGGAAGACGGTTTATTTAATAACTCTTAATTTAGATGGTCAACTTGAACTATAGGATTTAAAATAAATATGTGAAAGTGTATCCAATTTCACTTAAAGATATGGTTTTAACAGTTTTCTCAGTTTTTTTACCGCTATAGAAAGTTGAATCTCAACTGTCTTTATCGATATCCCCATAATTTCAGCCGTTTCTTTGTATGATAGCTCATTAATTTTTGTAAGTACAAATACTTCTTTACATCGTTTAGGTAAGGTTTGAACCGCCTTGTCAAGTACTTGTAATAATTCCTCTCCATCGAAGTTCTTTTCCACATCATCATACTTGTGCATAAAAAGTAATTTAATATCTTCAACGGTTTTTAATCTTACCGCTAAATGTTTATGATAGTTAATGGCCCTGTTTTTAACAGCTTTATATAGGTAAGCTCTTATATTTTCCTTTGAATAAAAATCGCATCTCTGTTCCCATATATTAAGAAAAACTTCTTGCACAATTTCTTCAATATCATCCTTATCTTTTATGAATATCCTTAGGTAGCTGCATAGTTCACTATAATATTTCCTAAAAAGTTTTTCAAATTCCGGGGATTCTACTTGGCGGATTGGCTCAAGCATTTCTTGATCATTTGCTAGCAATATCTTTATCCAGTAGCTTTATAAATTAATATATACAATATTGAAGAGAATAAATTAAAAATAAAAGATAATTAATGTAAACCAATAAATTAAATTACAATTTAGCCTATAGTATTGCTCACACCAGTACTTTCCAAAACAAAATAGATGCTGTGTGAATATTATTAACCAACACTTTGTTGGTCTAGAAGTAAAAATCGAATATTTAATGACCCTTTTAATTTATCTACTGAAGGTAGACGGTTTATTACACAGTTTGTTTATCCGTTGGCATTATGATTAATGAAACTCGCAGCGTAGCCGACTTGCTTGCAGAAGGCTGGTTCATCGGTTTATAAATGTTTTATATTTCTACAAAAATTCTTCATATTCTTCAGCATAGTTCATTTTATAATGATGTTCTTCCTGATTAAAGTATAACTAAAAACGGACTACCTTCAGTAGATAAATTAAAACCGTTAAAGAGAAATAAGCCTATCGCGTATTGTAACCAATGGATAAAATCCATTAATTGATGTACTTTTTCCCGTTATTTTGCACAGATATGCTTTAAGTATATTATTTAATGTTTTTTTATTAAAAGAAATTTATTAGTTTTTGATATTAAAATATTCTGATTAAGTCAGAATATTAAACTCGGGAAGGAAAAGGCGAACAGTTCGTAAAAACAAACTGTAAAAAAATAAGAAAGGGAAAAATATGAAGTACAGTTTTCGGTTATTTGCGTTAGTACTAATTGCTCTCGTTACATTCTCTCCTAAAATTATTCCACAGTGGAATCGAATGGGAATTTCTCTTAATGATAATTTAATTTATTCATTGATGCATGATGGGACGTATATTTATGCTGGAACCCAAACAGGAATTTATCGATCAAATGATGAAGGTAAATCCTGGCCAAGCTTTTATAAAACTTCAGATCCTGTTAACGCTCTTTTTAAAATAGGATCTAACATATTAGCAGGTGTATTTGAAAGTGGAATTTTTCTATATACTAATGATAACAATAAATGGACAAATAAATATTATTTGCCATGCCCGTATGGCTTTTGTTTCATAGAAAGTAACTCAATTATATATGTTGGTCAAAGTGGTCGAGTTTCTTTCTCTACTGATTTTGGTAATCAGTGGTCTTTATCTAACTCAACCGGATTTCCGGGCGGTGTTGTCCAAGATCTTGCGATCAGCGGGGCACATCTTTTTGCTGCCATCATAAATAGTGGTGTTTATCTTTCAAGCTACAACGGCTCAAACTGGGGAAATTGGAATACTGTTAATGCTGGTTTAAGAACCTTTGATGTTAGGGCGCTTGAGATAATAGGTTCAAATTTATTTGCTGGGACAAACGAAGGAGGTGTACTTTTATTAACAGATAATGCCTCAAGTTGGAAAGATGTTAGTGATGGTTTAACTAATAAGAAAATACTTTGTCTACTTGCAAATGGAACACAATTATATGCAGGCACTGATGGTAGCGGTGTTTTCGTTACAAATGACAATGGTTCAAGTTGGACTGCACTAAATACCGGCTTGTCCGATGGAAAAATTTCCGCTCTTGTTATTAATAATCAAACCCTCTATGCGGCAAATAATTTAGATAAGTATGTATACAAGATGGACATTTCTGCTTTGTCTGTTGAACTAACAAATTTTACCGCAAAAATTAATAAGACTGGTAATATTCAATTAAACTGGACGACTGCAACTGAGATTGATAACTACGGTTTTGACATTGAAAGAAAATTAATAAAATCAGGAAACTGGAATAAAATCGGTTTTGTTCAAGGATCCGGCAATAGCAATTCAACTAAGAATTATTCTTTCACTGATAAAGATACATCTGATGCCGGTTATTCTTATAGATTAAAACAGATTGACAACAGCGGAAAATATAAATATACTAATGAAGTTGCGGTGGTAATAAATTCGCCTTCAAGATTTTTACTCGGCCAAAATTTTCCCAATCCTTTTAATCCAACCACAACAATAAAATATTCTATACCTGCATCAGGCTATGTATCTCTCAAAGTGTATGATATAATTGGGAACGAAGTAGCTAAACTGGTAGATGAGACAAAACCAGCAGGGAATTATCAAATTGATTTTGATGCTTCCATGCTGAATTCAGGAATTTATTTCTATAAAATGCAATCAGGTAATTTTATGGATACCAAAAAATTAATTCTACTAAAATAAGATAATATAAAGATGCCTGCCGGAAGCTTTCGGTCCGACATCTGTCATATATCGAATTTACCTAATTAACTAATATTATTCATCAATAATCAATGAGGAGTTTAAAATGAAAATAATTAGAATGAATCCATTAAAGAATAACGGAAGCGGAAAGACCGTAGCATTCTTTGATATACAAACTGATGAGGCTATAATTATTAAGGGATTCCGTATTATAAACGGATCAAAGGGCTTATTCTTTTCCTCACCTGACGAAAAAGGCAAGGACGGGAAGTATTATGAAACTGTAATCCTGCCGAAAGACCTGAAAGCTCAACTGGAAAAAATGGCAATCGAGGAATATAATTTAATGATATAGTGCCGCTTATTAAACTGATAAATGTTATAAAGGCTGTCCGGAATGTAGCACAGATTACTAATCTGTGCTACATGGAAAGCGGAATGCCTTCTCGGCTAAATAAAATATATTTTTTGTGCAAATACTGCTGACTTACGCAGCTTTAATCATCTAATTTCAAAGGACAGCCTAATTGGTTGTCATGCTATTATTCATATCTCAAGCTTTTCACCGGATTTGCCGATGCAGCATTTAAAGCTTTTAAGCTTATTGTAGCTAAAGCAATCAACAACGCAATAATTCCCGCGAAAACAAATATCCACCAGCTAATGTTAATTCTATAAGCAAAGTCATTAAGCCATTTGCTCATAAAATAATATGCAGCCGGAACCGCTACTATATTTGCAATGATAATCCACTTGAGAAATTCCTTTGACAGCATAAAAAGAATTGAAGCAGTTGATGCGCCCAGAACTTTTCTAATGCCTATTTCTTTAGTCTTTTGCTCTACAAGGAAAGTTGCAAGCCCAAATAGTCCGAGACAAGCTATTAAAATTGCCAGTATAGAAAATGACAGTGCAATAATTCCAATCCGTTTTTCGGCCTTATAAACTTCATCGAATGAATCATCCAAAAATCTGTAAGTGAACGGCATACCGGAAGACATTCTTTTCCAAATACGAGCCGCGTCATTTATAATAAGAGGAATTTGTGCTGCATTTACTTTGAATGATGTAGGCCCGGAGCTCCTTTCCAGAACAAAACATAACGGCCCTATCTCCTGATGTAAAGATTCAAAATTAAAATCTTTAACAACTCCGATTACTTTGTATGCCTTTACCCGTCCACCGGCAACCCAATTATACATAAATTTATTTATCGGATCTTTAAAGCCTAATTGTCTAACCGCAGTTTCATTAAGAATAATAGATGCTGAATCCGTAATAAAGTCCGGGGAGAAATTTCTGCCTTCAATTAATTTTATACCTAGAGTCTTTAAATAATCGCAGTCTATCCGCCATCTCTGCAAAGTTAATCCGCTCTCCGAAACTATGGCTCTTCCCGTATAGAAAGCACTGAAGTTTCTTTCTGAGGGGATCGGGAGGAACCCGGAAGCGGTACCGAAAATTACGCCGGTGACTTTAAGCATTTCATATTTAAATGCATTAAGGTTATTTCCAAGCAGATAAGAATCATTTATGATCAGCACCTGTTCTTTTTGATAACCGAGGTTTTTATTTTGTATGTGATTAAGCTGCCTGTAAATAACAATAGTTCCAATAATAAGGACAATAGAAGCCGCAAATTGAAATATAACCAGTACGCTTCTCAGCTTTCCGCTTTTGCTGCCGCGGGATAATTTCCCTTTAAATATTTCCTCCGGCACAAAACGCGAAAGATAAAATGCTGGGTAACTTCCGGCAATTACACCAACCAAAATAGGGAGTGAAATAAGGAAGAGTAAAATAGGAGCGGAAGAAAAGATTTTCGTGTCAATCTTTTTCCCTGCTAAATTGTTTAACTGGGGAAGAACATCGTAAGCAATTACCACAGCAATAATGACTGCTATAAAAGCAATCATAATTGATTCAGTTAAAAATTGGAATACTAAACTCTTTCGTTCGGTACCCAGCACTTTACGGATCCCGACTTCCTTGAAGCGGTTTGCAGAGCCTGCAGTTGTCAGGTTCATAAAATTTATGCATGCAATAAGGAGGATAAATAAAGCGACCGCGGATAATATATAAACATATTCGATATTGCCGCTGGGGCTTAGCTCCTGCGCCCGCTTAGAAAATAAATGTATATTAGTTAGAGGCGTAAGAGAATTTTCCAATTTATTACCGGCTTTCTTAAACTCTTCTTCGCTTTGAATCTGTAAGTATTTGTTTGCATAAGGGAAAGAATACCTTGTATTATATTCATCAAATTTCTTTTCGAACTCTTTATAATCGGTACCTTTCCTTAATAACAAGTAAGTGTGAAAATTTGAAGAGACATAGTTGCCCCAGTCATAATGTAATGTTTTCATGGGGAAAAGGAAATCAAATTGGAAATGGGAATTATTCGGCATATTTCTAATAACCGCCGTGACATTAAACAAAGTATTACCGTATATGTTTGTCTCAAGATATTTCCCTACAGCATCATCAGTCCCGAAAAATTTTTCTGCTATTGATTTAGTTATTACAACAGAATTTGGTTCGTTAAGTGCATTGTTTGTGTTCCCATAAAGTACGGGAAACGAAAATACTTTGAAGAACGTAGAATCGACGCATGCCATCCGGCGCTCGTTGTAGAATTGATCGTCCTTCTTTATATATACATTGTCGGTGATATTATAAATACGTGTGTATTCTTCAACTTGCGGGTAGTCTTTTTTAAGCATAGGCCCCATCATATCCGAAACCACAGGAATAGCAAGTTCGGTTGAGCCAAACTTTAGATCAGTATTAATTCTATAAATCCTATCTGCATTTTTATTAAACTTATCATAGCTTAACTCAAAAAACACATACGAAAGTATAAGCAGGCAGCAAGCTATTCCGATAGAAAGCCCGCTGATATTTATAATGGAATACGTCTTATGACGAAGAAGATTCCGTACTGCTATTTTGAGATAATTCTTTAACATAAATTCCTCCTTTAGTTTAGCGTTCAGTTAAAAGCTGACTGCTGAACGCAGATAGCTCATTCATTCATACCTCAAAGATTTTACCGGGTTTGCAGTTGCTGCTTTAATTGCATGCGTACTTACTGTTGCCAATGCTATTATCAATGCCATAATGCCCGCAAGCAGAAAGATTAACCAATTTATATCTGTCCGGTAAGCAAAATTCTTAAGCCAGTTGTTCATTATAAAATAAGCTGCGGGCCATGCGATTATGTTTGCAATCAATACCCACTTTACAAATTCTTTGGAAAGAAGAATAATAATCTCCGGTACTGAAGCACCGAGCGCTTTTCTTATACCGATTTCTTTTGTCCTTTGCTCTGTAATAAATGCTGCAAGCCCAAGCAGTCCGAGGCATGCAATAAAGATTGCAAGTATGGAAAATATTGTGGCAATCTTGCTCGTTCTTATGTCTGCCTGGTATAGCTGCTGAAGGCTGTTATCGAGAAAACTGAATTCAAAAGCTTCATTGCCTGCATATTTCTTCCATGTGTTTTCAAGGAATGATATTGTATTTGGATAATTCTTGGATGCTATTCTAACGGAGACAAATTTCCCAAAGTTTTGCTCCTGGTACAGCCGGATTACGAGGGGACGGATCTCCTGATGCAAAGATTCAAAATTAAAATTCTTTACAACACCGATTATTTCGTACGTAAAAGTTTGTACATCCCCCGGGAAGACAATATACTTACCAACTATATTTTTTACTCCGAACGCCTTTACTGCAGCTTCGTTGACAACAACTGCCGCAGTATCGGACGGATGTTCTTTTGAAAAAAATCTTCCTTGACTCAGTTTTAATTTATAGGTATTTGCAAAGCTATTATCGCACGTCATAATCCGCATATCCTGCAGTTGGTTACCCGGAACGTCTTTAATTTTGCCTGAAGAATCCCCATCCTGGTCGCTCGGGATTGCTGAAGAGTTACTGACTTCAAGAACATCAGGGTTACTTAACAATTCCTTTTTAAATGAGTTTATTGAACTCCCGATATCATCAGCTTTTTTTATGATAACAACTTGCTCTTTGTTAAAGCCAAGGTTCTTCGTTTGAATATATTCAAGCTGATTGTTAATGATGAAGGTGCCGATAATCAACGCGATAGATACTGCAAATTGGAATATTACCAGGCTGCTTCGTAAAACCGATTTTCTATTTCTTCTTAATTCACTTTTTAAAACCTGTACAGGCTGAAAAGATGAAAGATAAAATGCAGGGTAGCTGCCGGCAAGTATTCCAACTACTACCGCAAAGCACAATATAACCGGCAGTGTGTATAAATTTTCAAAAACACCAAGAATCATATGCTTCCCGGATATATCATTGAAAAGGGGAAGAAAGATTTCTACTAATACAATTGCAAGAAGTATGGAAAGTACACTCATCAAAACAGCTTCTGCAATAAACTGTGCAATAAGCTGCGGCTTATGTGAGCCAAGTGTTTTTCTTATCCCGACTTCTTTTGCCCTCTTTTCGGATCTTGCGGTTTCAAGGTTGACAAAATTTATGCATGCAATAAGAAGAATTGCTGCGGCAATAATTGAAAATATATATATATAGCTTATATCGCTGTTAGGTTCTAATTCGTAATCGAGATGTGAATGAAGATGAATAGAAAGAAGCGGTTGGATAAAATATTCATAATTGTTCCCTCTCTTTTTAAGCTCTTCGAGAGATGACCCGGTTATAGAAATTATTTGGGGACCTATATATTTTAAAGCATAGTCGTTTAGCTTAGTCTGGAAGATTGCAGGGTTTGTACCTTTCCGGAGAAGAATATATGTATAATAATTTCCGCTTAGCCAAAATGTATTTCTGCTGTCGGCATTGCTTGTAAGTGATCCGAGAAAATCATAATGGAAATGAGAAATTGCGGGAACGTCCTGAATTAATCCTGAAACAATCCAATCTACACGATGATCTGCATTTAATATTTTCCCCATAGGGTTTTCATTGCCGAAATATTTTTTCGCCATTGACTCGGTTATAACAACGTGGAACGGTTGTGTTAATGCAGTTTTAGGATCACCTTCTAAAAACTTTACAGTAAAAACATTAAAGAAGGTCGAGTCAACCTCGAAAAATCTTTCTTCGCTGAATGCTTTTTCTTTATATCTTAAAACAGGAAACCCGGTACTTCTAATACGGGTGTAAGAAAGTACATCGGGAAAATCCCGGAGTAAAGCCTGGCCCATAGGTGCGGGGCTTTTAGGATTTTTAAACTCCGTATTTCCAATCCTGCCTAAAACACCGATTCGGTAAATCTGGGCAGCATTTGTATTAAACTTATCAAAGCTTAGTTCATTACGAACATAAAGTAATATTGCAATACAACATGCAATCCCTACAGCCAGTCCAATTATATTTATTGCTGAGTAAACCTTATTCTTCTGAATGTTTCTATATGCTATCTTCAAATAATTTTTTATCATGATTTTCTCCAAATTAGCTTTCAGCTATAAGCACTCGGCTTTCAGTTTTAAAGCTGATAGCTGACCGCTCGTTATGCAATTCTCATTTTGAATATCAATTAATGCTTGCAAATTTCTTTTTAGTACTTTATAGTCATCATATAAATATAGTCGCTTTAATTTTCGCTGTGTTTTTAATGGTAATTTTTCTTTCTTTACTCCATAAAGAAGCATATTTGTTTCTTCTTCAAAAAAGTTTTCTCCTTCTTCTATCCAATTTTTATTTCGTTTGTTTAATGGACAGATATCTTGACATATCATACAACCTATAAGCGCATTATTCCATTCTGATTTTATCCAATTTGGGAAATTATCAGATTTTTCGTTCATAAATGTCATACATCTTTCAGCGTGTATTAAAAACCTATCTTGAACTAAAGCATGTGTTGGACATTTGATTAAACATGCCTTGCAGTGCTTGCATTCTTCCATTGTTTCAAATTCTTGCCAATGGTCCAGTATGCATGGAAGATCTGAGATGAAAATTCTCAAACGAAAAAAACTTCCCCACAATGGTATATAAGTAATATTATTTTTACCATATTTAGTTAGTCCCCCACAAACACTCAGTAATTTGGCAGGAAGATTTGCACCTATTAATTTATAATTGTCGCTTCTTATTATGTTAGATATAACATTGAATGCCATATTATCCGTTAAATATGAATATGTCGGTGGTACTATTGTGTTATACTTTCGACCATTTAATTGAAACGAAACTTTCAATTTAGGTTGCTTAATAGCGGTGATTATTATTGTCTGCCCTTCCGGCAATTCGCTCGGAATATTGTAATCAAAATACTGCATTCTTTCTTCAAAAAAACATTCGTCGAACATGCCTTTTGCATATAATTTATCAATTTCATTTTTAATATCTATAAGATGTTTTATTGAAATAAATGAATATTTTATATCGACTTTTTCTAATTTAACAAAAAGTCTTTTATATAAATTTTCAAGTTTTAGCTTATTATCCATAGTAACATACCCGATTTTCTGTAATAATTGCTTAACGATTTGTGGCTAAGACGCAGCCCAGAACAACAATGCCTCTTTCGCTAAATAATTTTTATAATTAAAAAAAACTTTCATAGTAGAATTACCTTGAACAAGACTGCCGATACAGCTTGCCACTACCTGGGAACGACAAACATTAAACTTGTAGAATACCGAGTGTGATTACGCTACGGCTTAAGCAGCTCGTTATTCATACCTCAAAGATTTTATCGGGTTTGCAGTTGCTGCCTTAATTGAATGAATGCTTACAGTAGCCAGCGCTATAACGAGTGCTATTAGACCGGAATACGCGAAGGTCAGTAAGCTGATATTTATTTTGTATGCAAAGTTGTTTAACCAGTTGGTCATAAAATAATAAACCGGCACCCAGGCAATGACGCTTCCTATTAAAACTAACTTTATAAAATCCTTGATAATAAGATTAACAACCTGAGGCACAGACGCTCCTAATACTTTTCTTATGCCTACCTCTTTCGTTCGCTGCTGAACTACGTATGACACAAGACTAAAAAGCCCCAGGCTGGCAATTAAGATTGCCAACAAAGCAAAGGCCCCAAATATTTCGCTCATTCTTTCTTCAGATCTATATAACTGCTCAAAGCTTTGATCAAGAAAATGGTATTCAAACGGAAGATCAGGCGAGAACTGCTTCCAGGTTGATTCAAGCAGACTCATTGTTCCCTGAATGTCGGTCTGAGAAACCTTAATTGTAATAATCTTATAATATTTTGCGGAAGTATCCATTGACATTACAACAGGCTCCACATTCTTCTGCAGGGATTTAAAATTGAAGTCTTTTACAACACCGATTACTCGTCCGCTCAGTCGATCAGAAGAATGTTTTAATGTCTGACCTAGAGCGCTTTGCGGTGTCCAACCGATTATTTTAGCTGCCGTCTGATTAAGAATAAACCTCTCATTCCAATCCGATGGAATTTGCCATGAAAAATTTCTCCCGGCAGCAAACTTGAATCCAAGTACCTTTGCGTAGTCAGGGTCGACAATAAGTCTATAGAAGCCGTCGGAATGCTCTCCCGTCGCGTTAGTCCAGGAGTAACCTCCTATATTCTGTGCGCTACCGGGAACCCAGTTTGCTCTTGATACAGCTTGTATTCCACGCTGCTGTAATAACTGCGATTTGAAGGCATCGTATTCCCTGCTTACCTCATTGTTGGAAGGTAAAAATATTACCTGCTTTGCATCAAATCCGACTTTATGCTGCTTGAGAAAATTATATTGCGACCACATAATGATCGTAACTGCTATCAGAAATACCGAGATTGCAAATTGGAAAACAATGAGAGACTTACGGATAAAACTGCCTTTGATTCCAGATACGATGGAACTCTTCATAACAGCCGCCGGCTGAAATGATGTTAGATGAAACGATGGGTATGCACTAGCCAGTAAGACAACCAAAAACCAAATGCCTGTAAAGGAAAGAAGTATCCTGGGATTTGTAATAAGATTGGAAGATAGATGGACATTGGCTAAAGAATTAAAGCCAGGTATAAGTATCTCAACTATGACTATCGCAAGGACGAGCGAGACAAGAGCTATCGCCGCAAACTCCAGAATGAACTGCCATATTAACTTCGAGCGGTTCGAGCCGAGCACCTTTCTCATTCCGATTTCTTTGGCGCGAGACGCAGAGCGTGCAGTTGAGATGTTTATAAAATTGATGCATGCAATCAAAAGTATAAACAGCGCTATGCCTGAAAGTATGTAATCATATTTTAAATCTCCTTTGTTGGAAAAATCAAATATATAAGTTGAGTTGAAATGGATACTGCTTAGCGGCTGCAGCATTAACCGCCCGGAATCGTTGTTATGTTCTCCAAAGATTTTTGTCATGAATGAAGGGAGATTATTGCGTATCGTTTCTATCCTTATACCGCCCGGCAACAATAAGAACGTATAATAGTTATTATTGTTGAAATTGTTTAAGACGCTTCCGGAATACTCCGGATCTTTTTTATGAATGATATCTCTTAAGCTAATGAAAGATGCCAGATAGTCAAACTGTATAGACGAATTAGGCGGAGTATCCTTTGCAACTCCGGTTACCTTAAAATCGAACTGATTGTCTACCCTGATAATTTTCCCAAGCGGATCGCTGCTGCCAAACATCTTTTGCGCTTCGCTTTGTGAAACAACTAGTGAAAACGGAGCCGATAAAGCTGTCTTGGGATCACCAGCGATAAGCGGCATAGAAAAGACACCAAAAAAAGAAGAATCGGCATACATAAAGTTTCTCACCGAGAAAAGTTTTTCACCGGACTTAACTACCGCGTCCCCGGATAGAGGAAGTGAAATCCTAACTGCCTTAACTCCTGGAAAATTTGCCGGAAAGGCATTAGCGTACCCGGTAGGAGTAGGTGCCCATATTACTGTCTTTCCGTTCCCCCCAAATTCCTGGACTACTCTGTAAATCCGTTCGTAATTCTTGTTGAACTTATCAAAGCTCAAATCATTCTGTACATAAAGGAATAAAAATAAGCAAGCTGCCATACCAACAGCCAGACCGAAAATGTTTATGAAAGAATGAACTTTTTTCTTCAGAATATTTCTTATGGCCATCTTCAAATAATTTTTTAACATAATTTTATTCCTTTGTGGCTTCCAGCATTCAGCAGTCAGTTTTCAGCGTTAAAGCTGTTAGCTGAACGCTGATAGTTGCCTGCTTTGCTTATTTCTCAATCCATCCGTCTTTCAGCTTTATAATTCTGTTTCCATATTCAGCATTTGTTTCCGAGTGCGTAACTTGAACGATTGTAGTTCCCTGCTTGTTTAGCGTTTTAAGAATTTCCATAATTTCTTTTCCCTGGTCGGAGTGAAGATTTCCGGTCGGTTCGTCCGCAAGGATTAATTTCGGCTGCACGATTATTGCTCTTGCAATTGCAACAAGCTGCTGCTGTCCTCCGGAAAGCTGGTTAGGGAACAAATCTTTTTTTGCTACCATGTTGAACCTGTCCAGTGTTTCGGCGACTCTTCCTTTTCTCTCATCCGATTTAACTTTTTGGTAGAGAAGGGGAGTTTCAAGATTTTCGTAAACCGTCAGCTCATCGATTAAATGGTACTGCTGGAATACGAATCCGATGTACATCTTATGCAGTTCGGAAAGCTTCTTCTCATTCATTTTATGGACGGGTTCATCAAAGAAAAAATATTCGCCGTCTGAAGGAGTGTCGAGCATTCCGATGACATTCAGCAAAGTAGTTTTGCCTGAACCGGACGGACCCATTACCGAAACAAACTCGCCTTCGTCAATCTGCAAATTGATGTTTCTTAGTACATAAGTTTTTATGATTTTGTTGCTGTAAAACTTTTCTATGTTGTGCAGTTTTATCATTCTGTCTCCTTCTTTGTGTCTTAGTGACTTAGTGGCAAATTCCTTTCGCCACAAAGACACCAAGGCACTAAGTAATTTTAAACGTGAAATTTTTCTTTATAATTCTCCGTTACCACATGCCCGTCAAACAAATGAATAATGCGATGTGCAAATTCCGAGTCATGAGGCGAGTGCGTAACCATTATGATTGTAGTTCCTTCTTCATTCAATTGAGTTAAGATGTTCATAACTTCTTCACCGTTAGCAGAATCAAGATTACCGGTAGGCTCATCCGCTAAAATTAATTTAGGCTTTGCAACAACCGCTCTGGATACCGCAACGCGCTGCTGCTGACCGCCGGAAAGCTGCTGCGGAAAATGATCTTTGCGGTGCATTATCTGCATTCTCTTCAGAACTACAGTAACCATCTTTTCTCTTTCAGAAGTTGGTACTCCGAGATATAAAAGAGGAAGCTCAACAT
>Ga0075269_10000095_pt1 | contig 14653 bp, 10 predicted proteins | sample SF_Rice_5C_0N_10_FD_69773 | JGI IMG/M metagenome (GOLD analysis project Ga0075269, IMG submission 69773) | Rice paddy soil microbial communities from Twitchell Island, California, USA - SF_Rice_5C_0N_105 | ecosystem: Environmental > Terrestrial > Soil > Paddy field/soil | place: USA: Twitchell... | reverse complement strand
TTGCAGAATTGACTCTGGCACTCTCTTTAATCCCTTTTATTAAAATGAAAGTAATCAAAACGGTAATTAAAATTGCTGGCAAATCCAAAACTGACCCGGTCGACGACAGCAGCCCCGTCGCCGGGTTAAAATCAAAGGGGGCATTTGAGATGGAATGCCCGAGCTTTAGGCCAATAATGCTTATAAAATCCTGGAAATAGTGAGACCATCCATGTGCAACAGTAGCAGATGCTACTGCGTACTCTAGAATTAGATCCCAGCCGATGATCCAAGCAAACAACTCGCCAAGTGTGGCATAAGCGTAAGTATATGCTGAACCGGCTACCGGCACCATAGAAGCAAATTCTGCATAGCATAAAGCGGCAAAAACACAGGCAATGCCTGAAACGACAAATGAAAGTATAATAGCCGGACCTGACTTATCGTGAGCAGCCACACCGGTTAGTACGAATATTCCGGTACCTATAATAGCACCGACGCCGAGACTCGTTAAGGCTACAGGTCCTAATACGCGCCGTAAACGGTTTTCGCTTACTACTTCATCTAAAAGTACCTTCAAAGGTTTCTTGGCAAAAATTTGCTTCATGATAGTGTTCCTTAATTGACGTTTTGTTTATTTGTATTGTCGATTATTAAATAAATCTCTCTAAATTTAATGTTATTCCACTTAGGTAGTTATTAAAATTATTTTAGAAGGGGAACTATGATTAGAAAATATATTATTAGAAGAAGTAATGAGCTTACATCCAATATTAATTAAATGCCGGAAGTAATAAAAATTTAAAAGCAATTTTTTGATTTGGATATAATAAGTTCTTACTACGAAAAATGTCATTAAAAAAATATTAAATGTAAATTACAAATTATTCTTTTATTTAAAATTAAAACTATTCATTTCAATTTCATTTGTCAAGTGTATTATAAAGTAATCGACAAATTTTATAATGAAAAATTAGTATTTCTCACTTCAAGGTGCTGTTCACTTTGAAAGTAAATAGTGCTTTATTATTATAAAATTAAATGGGCTTTTGTGTAAACACCAAAGTTTAAGTGGTTAGCAGAGACGTTATTGTTTAGCGCAGGAAAAATTAAAATAACCGGTAAATGTTACTACTAATTAGCAGCTGCCGATAAAGTTTGCGCAGTCAGCACCGAATGTATGCATTGATAAATAGAACTGCTGCATATGAGGAATACCCTTATTTAATGCCTAAATTTTTATAAATTATTTGACACTACTAATGCAATTTATTATGTTTACCTCCAGATATTTGTATAGTGTTCAAGTAATATAACTTGGAACTAATTTGTAAGTGTCTGTGTATTCTGAAGGGAATAGAAACAAACAAGTGTCTGCTAATAATTTTACGCGGTGACTGATCGCGACTAATGATGGTTTTCAAAAAAAATCTTTATAATGCAGATTGGCTAAAGAATTAAGGAATAAAGTTCGCGATGTCTCTTTAGGCATACTACAGCCAATTCAAAAGGGAATTTTTACTGCTTTCGCTTTATATAATAAAATATTACCTAAAAATCTAACCTATCATTATTATATCTTGGTTTATTGGATAACCTTCCAAGTATCTTTTCATCCATGGACAAGAATTGCATTAATTAAAAATATGGAATTTGAAGGGGAATGATCGTCTATATATTTAATCAATTAAAAGGAAAGTGTTTTTCTTATGAAGAAACTGATATCTGTTGGATTGCTCGGCATGGCAGCGGTATTGCTTTCGCCGGTTTTGATCTTAGCTGACGAATCTAATCTGGTGGTTCCGCCGCTTAGCCAAGCACAAAATAACTTATTGGACTATGGCTTAATTGTTTGTGTCCTTGGAATATTATTCGGATTGTACCAATTTATGAGAGTCAAAAAAATGCCTGCTCATAAATCAATGCTGGATGTGGCAAGCACTATCTACGAAACTTGTAAGATATACCTTAGGCAGCAAGCCAAGTTCCTTCTTGCACTGTTTATCATTATAGCAGTCGTCAGCGCCTTCTATTTTGGTGTACTTTCACATATTACATTCGGCGGCGTACTTTTGATCCTTCTATGGACTGTGTTGGGTATTCTTGGCTCATCAAGCGTAGCCATGTATGGCATGCGAATGAACACCCTCGCTAATGCACGTACCGCATTTGCAGGGTTAGAAGGTAAACCGCTCAAAACTATAAATGTAGCTCTTGATGCCGGAATGAGTGTAGGAGTATTTCTGGTCTGTATAGAACTCATCATGATGCTGATCATCCTGCTGTTTGTTCCCCGGGATCTGGCTGGTGACAGTTTCATTGGCTTTGCCATTGGCGAGTCATTGGGTGCCAGTGCATTACGTATTGCAGGCGGTATCTTTACCAAGATTGCTGATATCGGCTCTGACTTAATGAAAATCGTTTTTAAGATCAAAGAAGATGATCCTCGCAATCCAGGTGTAATTGCCGACTGCACCGGAGATAATGCCGGTGACAGCGTTGGGCCGACTGCTGATGGTTTTGAAACGTTCGGTGTTACACAGGTTGCGCTGATTACGTTTATTGTACTGGCAGTTCAGCCGGCTCTTCAAACCCATCTTCTGGTGTGGGTCTTTATGATTCGTATACTGCTGATCATCACTTCCATAGCAGCCTTCTACATCAATAAAGCCTACAGCAAATTAAAGTTTGAGGGCAAGGAGGACTTTAATTTTGAGCAGCCGCTTACCAGTTTAGTATGGTTCGCTTCTATTATATCTATCATAGCCGTTTTTATAGTCAGTTATTTCGAGATAGGCCCGGCTTCTGATGTGGGAACCATATTTCCCAATCTCTGGCTTCTGATGTCTATTATTATGAGTTCAGGTACTCTCGGCGCTGCACTGATCCCGGAATTTGTAAAGATCTTTACAAGTACCAAATCTGCTCATGTGTCGGAAGTAGTAAAAGCTTCACGAGAGGGCGGAGCTTCGCTGAATATCCTATCAGGTCTTGTGGCGGGAAATTTCAGCAGTTTCTGGATTGGTATGGTAATAATGCTGCTGATGTTCATCGGTTATTATGCAAGCACCTTTTTCCCCGGTGGTACCATGCTCTATCCTGCAGTCTTTGCTTTCGGACTTGTAGCCTTTGGTTTTCTGAGTATGGGCCCAGTAACTATTGCAGTTGACAGCTATGGGCCGGTAACAGATAATGCCCAATCCATCTACGAACTATCGCTGATTGAATCCATCCCTAATATTAAAAAAGATGTGCGCGATAACTTCGGTTTCGATCCTGACTTCGAAAGAGCTAAGCACTACCTGGAAGCTAACGACGGAGCTGGAAATACATTCAAAGCTACTGCCAAACCGGTGCTGATAGCAACTGCGGTAGTTGGTGCTACGACCCTTATATTCAGCCTTATTTTGCTGATCAAACAAGCACTGGGTGTTGAACCTGAAACGATTCTCAATTTGCTTAATCCGTTTACGATTCTTGGATTTATGGCTGGCGGTGCAGTGATCTATTGGTTCACCGGAGCATCTATTCAGGCAGTAACTACCGGGGCTTATAAAGCGGTGGATTACATAAAACAGCATATCCATCTTGATGCCAATGCCAGTCAGAAGGCTGCCACTGAAAGTTCCAAAGAAGTAGTTAAGATCTGCACTCAGTATGCACAGAAGGGTATGTGGAACATCTTTTTCGCAGTATTCTCTTTCGCTCTAGCTTTTGCCTTTCTCTCGGCACCTGCCAGCAGCAACGAACCGGTAAGCCTCTTCGTTTCATACCTAATTGGAATAGCTACCTTTGGTTTGTTCCAGGCAGTCTTCATGGCTAATGCAGGAGGCAGCTGGGATAATGCCAAAAAGTTAGTCGAGGTTGACCTTAAAGAGAAGGGCACTCCACTGCATGATGCTACAGTGGTTGGTGATACAGTCGGCGACCCTTACAAGGACACGTCTTCGGTTTCTCTTAACCCGATTATCAAGTTTACAACTCTGTTTGGGCTGCTTGCAATGGAAATTGCTATTTCGCCTTCGTTCAGACAGGTGGCTCCGATTGTCGGTGTAATATTCCTACTGATCGCTTTATTCTTTGTACGTCGATCGTTTTATGGAATGAGAATCCCCTAGGGAGAATAATATTTAGTGAGTTAAGCCGCTCCATGAAATAATGGGAGCGGCTTTTTTATTCCCTTATTTTGATTATTACCTTAAATTAGAAATATTGGTAAGTAGTTCTATTACTTCGCTCAAATTATTAGCCGTATAAGCGGGTTTAATATTTGTTTCATTTATAAAAGGGAGTTTAGTCTTACCGGTAAATACAAGTATACCTAGCCCTCCTAATGCCTGAGCCCCGGCAATATCGTTTTCTAGATCATCTCCAATCATATAAAAGTTATCCCTTGTACTAAAGCCGAGCATATTTAAGGCTGTTTGAAAATAAAGAGGCGAAGGCTTTCCTATTAACGTAGAAGTTTTACCGGAAGCATATTCAATAGCGGCTATGAATGCTCCTGCATCGAGAGCTAATTCTTTATCGTCCGTGTGCCAGTATTTATTTCTTTGCATTGCAATAATTTCTGCACCATGATAGACTTTCCTGAAAATATCATTTAAAAGTGAGTAAGACCATTCTTCACCTAGATCGCCGATTACTACAGCATCTGGATTTTTATCATCAATAAAATCGTTAAACTCCTTTTTAACATTATCAACGCTGTAAACGGAAACACGTAACTTATTCTCACTTATATAATCTATAGTTGCATCAACTGTAGTCATTACATCCATAAAAATGTTGATTCCGCTATCGACTAAAAATTTAATAACATCACGAGAAGTGTTTCTAGTGGAATTGGTAATTATGCTTGATGGTATATCATTCTTTTTTAAAAATTGGAATAATTCAAAAGCCCCATCAGCAAGCTTGCCCTCGATTCTAATCACCCCATCAAAGTCGATTAAGACAGGAATATTTCTTTTCATCGAGTATAAAATAAATGCGGCTTACATAATAGATGAGCCGCATTTTATCTAATTATGCGTTAGCCTGTGCGAGTACGGGGAACTTCGCGCGTGCAAATTCAAATACGCCGAAGAAGACGCCGGCATAGAACAGGTCGCCGATTGCGGTATGGGAGAAAAATGGTATTGCGGCAGTAAAGCATTCGCCTAAACCAGTAACTGTCATAGGATAAATGCCTCCGCTTAGCCAAACAGCAAAGTTAGTAATTACGAAAAACAATACTGATGAAGAAACCGAAGCGAGGAAGATATTAGATGGTTTTCTTCTCTCTCTCAAGCTGAAACCAATTACAACTATTAAAGCGAAGCTTAAATACACAGCCCACATAGTCGAATGGAAGCCGAGTATTAAATCTGAAAGTATCATTGCAGCAAATGGTACGATAAAGGATAATTTTTTATTTGTGAAGTATGCGCCTCCGAATAGTGCCATTGCTGCTATCGGTGTAAAGTTAGGATAATGGGGCAGAAGCCTTAGAAGGGCACCTGCAAATATCATCCCTGTTATAACCAAGAATTTTGGATTGATTAATTTCTTTTCCATTTTATGTTCCTTTCAATTTAATAAGAGCGTTCTACTTTAATAAGATGCAATATAATTAATTTTTAGCCTCAACAAAATGATTTAATGTCTATAATGTGAAATTAATTCCCAGATACCCCGATAATCCGGGAGTAGCATATCCGTATATTTCCTCATAATATTTATTGAATAAGTTGTTGACTTTCCCGTAGATCCTAATTAAATCCGAGAGGCGGTATGAGGCTGCGATGTTTATAACCGTATAATTAGGCAGTGATATTCTTTGAACCGGATATGCGTTAAAATTTTCGTCATCTCTTTTACCTACATATATAATATCAGCATTGAGGTTCAAATCTTTCAATAGGATATAATCGATATTTAATCCTATCTTATCCTTAGGCCTTCGGAGTAAAGGCAAGCCTGATGAGGCTGAATTTGGGCTTTCATCTTTAGTATTAGTGTATGTATAATTTAATCTGATTCCAATATATTCATATGGACGGGCTTTTAGATATACCTCTGCGCCATTTGTTACTGCTTTGTTTATATTAATAGCTTTGAAGTTGTTGTCAAAACCGAAAAGATTAGTATAGTTATTATCAAAATAATTTATACCGGCGGTTAAATCTGAGTTGATAAGGTATTGTTCAATACCGGCATCCCAGCCGAAGCTTTTCTCGGGCTGTAAATCAGGGTTACCGTATGCAGGGTCAAATAAATAAAAAAGAGACGGGGATTTGAATCCGGTACCGACAGTAGCCTTTAACTTTGTGCCAGTTGCCCAAATAAAATATGCCGGTGCAATCCGGTATGTAACTACTGAGCCGAAACGGTTAGCCTTATCGAGCCTAACACCTGCAGAAAAGAAAAACTCATTGTTAAAGCTTGTCAGTTCTTGTAAATAAACTGCAGTAGTGTTCTCATTTTTATTTGGAAATATACTTGCGAATGAACCATAAGAAGATGAATTATAAAAATAATCCGATATGGCATTTTCAGTTTGGCTTTCAACACCGAATGTTAGGGTATTATTTTTAGAAAGACCGAAGTTATTCTGCCAGTCAAACTGGAGTCTAGTGCCGTCATAAATGCTGCTTGATGAAGCTGGGTTGTATAATGTTGAGTCGAAGCTGTATTCTCTTACATTTCTAAAAAAAGAAAGACCGACAGTTTGATTCCAGAATCCGTTAAAAAGATTGAGCTTGCCTTCAGCTCTTAGGGAAGGCTCCTGGAGGTGATAAACATAAGTAGGGTCATCACCATGTTGGCCGCCGAATTGATCTAGAGCAGTATTTGCATTAGAGTATCTAAGATAAAGATTTAATTCAAAATCCTTAGTAAAGCCGTATCCGAATCTAGATGAGAAGTTAAAGTTTGAAGTTCCGTCCTTTTCAGTATTACCGTATTTTGCAGATGCAGAAGAAAATCCTGCAGTATAATATCTGCTTGCGGTGATAGAATAATTAAATTCATTCAGACTGCCGGCTAGGCCTGCAAGCCCTCTGAAAGTATCGTAGGAGCCGCCTTCGGTAGATAGGAAAAGCTTAGGCTTGCCGATTCCCTGGCCGGTAATAATGTTTATTACGCCGGCCATTGCATTAGAGCCGTAAAGAGTGCTTTGAGGGCCGCGGAGTATTTCAATACGTTTGATATTATCTATCGGGAGATCGGAAAAGTCATATGTATTTTCAGGGTCATTAGGCATATTGACATCGACTCCGTCGATAAGAATCAGAGTAGAGCCGGGGTCGCCTCCGCGCATATAAACATTAGCCAAAGAACCGGGAGCGCCTTGCTGGGTATAGCTCAATCCGTATTGGTCATTAAGAAGGCTTAATACTGTTGAGCTGCAGCTATTTGCAATTTCTGATGAATCTATAACCGAGATAGAGCTAGCTGCTTCGATTTCGGGGATTTTAGTTTTCGTTGCGGATACAACAATTTCGGACATCTTATAAATGCGTAACGAATCAGACTGCTGAGCATAAGAGAGAGAATAGAACAAGAATACAGAAAGGAAAGCTAAGAAATGTTTTTTAGAATCCATAGAAGTTACTCCTATAAAAATTAGATATGAATTAGGCTGTAACTCCGTGGGAAATAAGGAAAGCAGAAATGAGAAAAATATTTTTGCTAACCTAACCTTGCCCGCGAAGGTTGATTAATTATAATTTGCGGCAGGTCTCCTGGCTGAAAACAAGCATAGGACTTAATTTTTACCTTCGAATTTTTAGCGAAGGCGGGCTTGTTTATCACAGTTGCGCGTCAGTTCCGGAATTTCCTGATTAAATAACTTAATGAGATTAACCAGAAGCACCGGATTCCCTATAATTCCCGTTGACCCCGATTTAACTGGGGACTGGGACACCGTAAATATTTTTAAGAACAGTGCAAAGATATAAAAAAGCAGTTAAATGGCAACCAGTAAATTTTTTATTGATATGGAAATAGATAAAGATTGGCTGAATAATTGAAAAAATGCAGGAATGAATATGAGCAAGAGAGCACAGATATAATCATACATAAAGGTATGTGTATAGAATATATTGATATAGTATTTGATTTATGTTAGAGCGCATCTGGAGCGGAGGTGGAGCGCAGGTGGAGCGGAGGTGGAAAGTAATTAGGCAGGATTTGGAACGTAAAGTCTTAACATGAACTGAGCCTCAGCATCATACTCCCCGAAGTGATCTTTTGGGAGAGCGGCTTAGTCTTATATTAAAGACATGTGCTCATATATTAAATTAAAATAAATTGGTAATTATTTCCATATAGTTATGAAAATATTTACAATTAAATATGGTTTATTTTTTAGATAAATTCAATTAAAAGGAAATATTCCTATAACCTTATTTTTTAATTAACGAAGCAATGGATATTGTGCCGGTTTTAATATTGGCGGAGTAAGAGCGGTAATATCTGCCAAAGAATAAACATGAATTAGGATATTGTAACCAAAGGATAAAAGAGGCTGACTTAGTAGTATGAGTATTGGGACAGAGTGGAACTCTTTCAAATTTTCTTGTGAAAAATATTTGCATTGAGTTAAGCCCACCATAGATTTCACACACGGTTATTTATTTTCGATCCTTTTGGGACGAAGTTTGCGGGATAATTTTTTTAGTTTTGTATAATTTGTTGTTGAAAAATTAATAAATGATATTATTTATGAGATGACTCTTTCGAAAGGTTTACTCCTGCCATTTGATTTATAAAGATTCAAGCTTAGTGTTCGACTCGCTGGGAATATTTTTTTTATAAGAGTGGGTATTTGTATGAAAAGTTAATTATATAAATTAAGGTTATTATAGAATTAATATGTTAAGAGCAGGGAATTGATGATAAGGGTGAGCTAATCGTAAGAACAAACCGAAAAGTATAAAATAGGTTTTAGGAAGCAGTTTATACTCACATAGAATATTTAGGCGCCCGTGTAAGGAGTCCGTTAGACGGATGAGAATAGATCTTTATTATGAAGACAGACACATCTGCCTAATAAGCCGAAGCAAAAAAAAGGAAATGTTATCGTAGAATAGAAATAAATTAGTAATGAAGACTGCAAATAAATTTGGCGGGATTGTTAGCATGAATTCAAATCGTGCTAACATTCCAAATTGAATGCGGTGTAATCTTCTCAAATAATAGTTATACAACAAAAATATGAATGATTCAGAAGCAATATTAAAGATTGGTGATATGTTAAGAAAACATACTGGTGCTTTATTGTTATTCCCTCAACAATATGGAACACCGAAAGATATTATTACAAATGGCTCTTGTGGACTCTTTGAATCTAAAAAGGGGAAATTTATTGTAACTAATTATCACGTAGTAAATGAATATATAAGAATCAAAAAAGAAAATGATAAAGCTATTATGCTATTATCTGGTCTCGATAGTGGTAAAGGTTCAGAATCAATAAATATTTCTGAATGGCAAATTATAGATACCAATGAAAAACTGGACTTAGCAACGATACAAATACCTTCGGATTTTCAACTTTCTAAGTTTGGGAGAGAAACTTTCAAACCCAAATATTGGCCATCAAAAAGACCTAATATTGATGATGTTGTATGTTTTGTCGGTTATCCAGGAGAACTGCGAAATTTTACAGAAAAGGAAATGAATATTAGTTTATTGCCTGGTGTTTTAAATGTTACATCGATGAGTGAACAAAATATTTATGTTGTTGACGAATCAATTGATAGGAAAATATATATTTATTTAAGCGAACTTAAGGAAGAAGATTTAAAGACTTTAGGTGGTCTTAGTGGCACACCAATTTTTACACAAAGAGATGGTAACTTTGAAATTATTGGCGTTTTTTATGAATCTTTCGGTAAAGGAGCAAAAAGTTCAATGATTTGTACTCATTTTGATTTTATCAAAGAGGATGGAACTATTGATAGAGGTATAATACCATTATAAGTAATTGTTGTATAACCAGCTGCTCAACCGGACAGCATATTCGCATTCGGCATTTTCGTAATTGTAAAGGTTGTTGTCCGTTTCGGAAGTCTTATTCAAGGTAGTTAGTTCTAAGAAAAATTTTTAGTAATTAAAAAATGGTTGCTCTTTTAGGCATTTTTGCTCTGGGCTGCCGGTTAAGCATAGCGCAGTTATGTGCATAAATAATAATGTGGATTTAGTATGGATGATTATGACTATTTCGTAAATAAGAGAAGTGACAGAATCTATTTAAGTAAACTCATCGAAGATAGGGGATTTAGTAGAAACGAAAAAGGTGAGATAACTGAATTTGTTCGTCCATTGCGAATTGTATCAAAAGTTATTGATTACCAAGAATCACATCAATTTTTCAAAGATGGTAAAGAAGTGTCGTTACGTATAACTCCTGGTGGAAAACACCAGATAAAAGCAAGGTTTTATGAGGATACAAGAAGAATAAAAACTTTGCAAATACAAAAATACACTGTGGAATCTGGGATGCCACATAATACATATTTCACTTTTGTTGGTCATGAAATAGAGATTCTTTATAATTTTTTAAGAAATATTCCCCTATTGCCAATCAAAGATGAAAATAGCACAAAAATTGATGATCGCTTCTTACAAGAAATCATTCTTACAAGAGAACAATTAAAAAGAATGCTTTCGATTAGACCAGATTTACTAAATGAAATAATTGAGAACCAAATAACAAAATCGGAAATAATAAACTTAGGTTATAGAAAAAAACAATTACATTCATTTGAAAAGCTTCTTGATGATAAGGACTATTTCCTACAATCAAAGAATGAGTTAGGTGAAAACAAAAGAGATGAAGATGTTTGGCAAAACTTCTTTGAAAAAAATACCTGGATATTTGGTTATGGATTAGACTACATTTTTAATTCACAAATAGATGATAAAAAATTAGAACAAGTTGTAAGTGGAAGCTCGGTTTTTAGTCCCAGTAAAAGAGTCGACGCGCTATTAAAAAGCCAAGGGATAATAAATTCATTATGCTTCTGCGAAGTAAAAACACATAATACTTTTTTACTAAAACAGAATAAAAAAGCATATCGTCCTGAAAGTTGGTCTGTTTCCGATGAACTAACTGGCGGGATTACTCAAATTCAGAGAACCGTTCAAAAATCAATCGAGAATATCAAAACAAAAACTCAAGTAAAAAATGATAAAGACGAATTAACTGGAGAAGAATTGTATTTATATCACCCTAAATCTTTTCTAATTATAGGTTCGCATAGAGAGTTTAAAGCCGAGCATGGAATTAATGAAGAAAAGTATTCATCATTTGAGCTCTTTCGTAAAAATATTTTTAATCCGGAGATAATAACACTTGACGAGTTATATGAAAGAGCAAAATATATTGTCACAACATCTGAATGAATTGCACATAAACAGCCTTTGCATCACCGACCGCATATTCGATACAGCAGTATTAAGTTTTACAAGGTTGGTGGACAAAACAAATTTCTTGGTCAAGGTGTTAGTGCTAAAAAAGTTTTTAATAATTATTGGCTTAGACGTTCTAATCAAGCCGTCTGTTCGGGGCGGCGGGCTAACGGCAAGGGCGTTAGCCACTAATTTGTTTTTGTCTGATAAAGTTTTATTTTTAGGTATTACAAATAGTAATACCGGAGAAAAAATGGCAACGACAACGAAAATTGCAATTTCAATAGACAAAAAAGTTTTGATCAGAGTTGATAGATTGGTTAGAAATAAAATCTTTACTAATCGAAGCAGAGCAATTCAAATAGCAATCGAAGAAAAAATATCTAGAATTGATAAATCCAGATTAGCAATTGAAAGTGCTAAGCTAAATAAAGCTGAAGAGCAACTATTATCAGAAGAAAGTTCAAAAATAGACTTACCAGAATGGCCAGAATATTAAGAGGTGATATAATTTGGGCAAACTTGGAGCCAACTATTGGAAATGAACAAGCTGGCAAAAGACCCGTTTTGGTTTTAAGTCATAACATATTTAATGAAAATTCTGGGACTGTAATCACGGTTGCATTAACGAGTAAAGAACAGAGAGCAGGATTTCCACTTACTCTCGAAATCAATTCTAAAAACCTACCAAAGAAATCTTGGATAAAAATTAGCCAAATAAGAACGTTATCGATTAATAGATTAGGTGGAAAAATAACTCATCTAAAAGAAGAAGAATTAATTCGAGTAATTGAAGGACTTAATGAAATAATCGGTGGCTAACCTCTTTAATAAGTAAAGAGTCAAGAGGATAATATTATCCCGCAACATAAATGTTTTGTAAAAAAGTTCTTTGATATAATGATCTTCCAAAATTAACAACTACTCATGCCGCTAATATCTAAGGGGGGTTGCCAAGCCAATTAAGCGGATGCCCCGCCAATTGGATGGCAGGCAGTGTCGGCTGTCTTGCTCAAGGTAGTTAGTTATTAGAAAAATATTTAGAAATTAAAAAGTAGTTGTCCTAAACTGCATTCCTATAATGGGCTGCCGGTAAGCGGCAACGGCGTTAAACATAATATCATAGATTGCTAATGTATAGTCCATTGACGTATATTTGTATATGAAGATTATCGAAACTACAATATTTACAAAAAAGATAATCTACTTATTATCAGGAGAGGAGTACCGGAATCTTCAAAATGAATTAATTATAAATCCTGAAAAAGGTAAAATTATCAGAGGAAGTGGAGGCTTAAGAAAAATAAGGTTTGGAATTTCTGGAAGAGGAAAGAGTGGAGGTGTTAGAATAATTTATTATTGGATAAAGAAAAAGGAAATAATTTTAATGTTATTGGTATATCCAAAGAATGAACAAGATAATTTAACTGCTAATCAACTGAAGATATTGAAATACATAGTAGAAAAGGAATTGCAATGAGAGACGAATTATTTGAAGAATTGACAGAAAGTATAAAACAAGGTGGAAAGATATTGAGGGGGAAAAAGAAACCGAAAAGAGAATTCAATTTTGAGAATCCTGACCCCAAAAAGATTCGAGAAGGATTAGGATTATCTCAAAATAAATTTGCACAAATGTTAGGTATAAGTACATCTACACTTCAGAACTGGGAACAAGGTAGAAGAAAACCAGAAGGCCCAGCAAAAGTATTATTAAATGTTGCTGCAAAATATCCAGATGCAGTATTAAACACAGTATATCATCAATAAAGAGTACGCCTAACGTTATAAGGATTCATGCCGGGGGAAGCCGAGGCATAATCCTGTGCTGGGCTAAGCCTGCCTACGCAAGAACACAACTTCGGTAGGTAAACCGCAAAGCGACATAGCCTGCTCACTTGTAATTTCAATGGGATAATTTATGGAATGATTAATCAGAAGGAGAAAGTATTCAGTACTTTAATCGAGAAATAATTTAAGTGGTAGTTAGTTCTTATCCGAAAATCAATTATAAATTTATATATACACCAGTGTTTTTGTGTAAGAGGACATAGCATTAGGAGAGCCGTTAGTTTTAGAGACTGTTTGAAAATTCGTAAGGTATATATAAATATTCAATTATTTATTGAACCTTCCGACAAAATCAGGACAGGCTCTCCGGGGCTTCGGTTTCTAACTTTGCTTGTCTGACCATGGATTTCATCCATAGCTATTCACATTGAACCACTCCGTGGTTCGATTCGTATTATTCATATTTTCATATTCCATATGTTCCGCATATGGCTATTTACGTTGTACCACTTCGTGGTACTTAAACTAAGATAACAAGTAGTGGCTCAGGGTCAATAACAATAAACAAGCTGGAAGGGTGTTGCAAGAAGCTGCAGCTTTGCGATTTACCTACCGAAGCTGTGTTCTGGATTAGGTAGGTTTAGTTCTACCAGCCGCTGCTAATGAACCGTATCATTATGGTTCATTTAATAAGTTAATTTTGGCAAGGACAAATTTGTGGACTCAACTTGACCGCTTAATTCGGTTCGGGTTTGTTGCAGTATGCGACTTTGCGTTTTTCATTAAACAGAGTTGTTTAAGTTTGTTTAGGGATGAAATATTTTTTTGTAGATGTCATCTTTGAATTGCCTGCCGTAGGCAAGCTTTATCAAGATTTGTTTTAGGTCAATTTATTTTTAAGATTTTTCTTCTCTAACATTTTCCTTGTGTGCTCAACTTCTTCAGCAAGGATTTTTTCATCGGGTAAGTTAAGTTTGTATTCAGCAGCAAGAACCTTATTTGGTAGTCCTTCTAAGGCGTACTTTGCCACTGCAGAATCTTTTTCGGCGCAAAGTATCAAGCCAACAGGATGATTTTCATCGCTGTTAGTCCAATGTGTTTTTGCATAGTTTAAGTACATGTGCATTTGACCTGCATCGGAGTGTGTAAACTTTCCTACTTTTAAATCGATAACAACGAGACACTTAAGTTTGCGATGAAAGAAAAGCAAATCAATTTTATACCAGGTGCCTCCTATTCTTAATCTTTTTTGCCGGCCTATAAATGCAAAGCCTCCGCCAAGTTCGAGCAAGAAATTTTCTAAATGCTTTATCAAAGCTTCTTCCAATTCGCTTTCCGAGTACTCATCTTTCAAACCCAGGAACTCTAAAACAAAAGGGTCTTTTATTTCTTCTTCCGGGCTAACAAAGTCACCAGCAATTGGTTTTTCGCCTTTCTTAAGCATTGCGAATTTGTTTTTAGAGAGCAGTGTCCGTTCATAAAA
>Ga0075269_10000094_pt1 | contig 14758 bp, 12 predicted proteins | sample SF_Rice_5C_0N_10_FD_69773 | JGI IMG/M metagenome (GOLD analysis project Ga0075269, IMG submission 69773) | Rice paddy soil microbial communities from Twitchell Island, California, USA - SF_Rice_5C_0N_105 | ecosystem: Environmental > Terrestrial > Soil > Paddy field/soil | place: USA: Twitchell... | reverse complement strand
TTTAAAAAGAGATTTTAACTTTGTCCATTCGTCCAAATCTATTTCTCCCCATCATCTCGATACGTTCCTCACTTCGTATGGAACTTTCTGACTCTGCCGAAGCTTCGGCTGGCAGGCAAATTGACCTTGCCTAATATCATTGCATCCTTGAAGGTCTAAAATACTGTGTTTTTTATTTAGGCAATTTATGTTACATTTGTAACATAAGTCCAAAAAGTTGTTTTGTTACCAGAACTCGCCCTAATTGGCGGAGGCTGTCAGTAATGACACGGGTTCAAGAGAATTTTTTGGATTTTTTATTTCTCACCTAAATCAAATTCGGTTGTTTTACTTAAATCAAACGGATTATCTTTTGAATAATAATTTATTCTACGTTCTCCAGGTGCCGAATAATTAGCTTTGTCATATAAATCTAAAATAAGATTGTACTTGTTTATTAAAGCTTTATAAAATCGATCTTCTTTTGTGCGAATATATCTTTGAATCGCCCATAATAAATAATCTACTATGCTCATCTCCGGGTATTCGCTGCTTAATACAATATCGCATTTATAATGAATCGTTAACGGCTCTTTCCTTCTATCGTTATCCCTATTAATTGCTTTTATTACTGCTTCTTCAAATTCGGCCATTTTCGTCTTTTGCCGCTTCGCTAAAAATAGCCGGTATAATTCATATTCGTTCCTTAAACGGTCTTTTAAAAGGTGGTATAAAAGATCATAATAAAATTCTTTTGGACTGTAATTATGCTTCCTGGAAAATCTTAAGACATCTTTTCTGCCTATTACAATAAAGCATCTGAAGCCCTCCAGGTTCCTAATGAATTCAACAAACTTTGTCCTAATATCGGGATGGTCCTCTATTGCGTGTAAATACCAGCCCGGCTTAATTGAATGCAATGAATTAAACAACGGATCATTCTCTATATTCTTTTGAAACTCAACTACTGTACGTCTTAATAATTTTCTGTTATCAGTTTCTATCATCCCTATAAGCAGCAATGGCTGATATCCTTCTGAGCCTACTAACAACTTATGACGTTTGCCGTAAAAGTTAGGGCCGCCGCTCTCATCTATAAATAAATATTTTCCATTGTTTGTTACCGGCATTTGTCATTTGCCCTTGAAAAATTCAAAACACAATTAAGTTTATTCAAATATATTATCAAATCCGTCCTTCTACGCAAGTTCTGCATTTTCTTACGCAATGGAAGTGATATAATTAGCCCGCTTAATATTCTTTTCTCTATCCACTCATCGCTGCATTCTTTGGCTTTGTATATCTCCCGCATTCTTTTGGATGCAAGCTCCGGGTTTTCTATTTCTTCCAGGCGCTCATATCCAACTTGTGCTAGCCATCTTTTAAACGGCTCAGCTTTGGGAGAAGGTATTGATTGGATTATCCTGAGTAATCCTGCAGCGTCGGAACATTCTGTACTGTATTTTTTACCGTCCGAAGATTCAACTTTCAGCCGTCGACAAAATGTCGACAACTCAATTTTGCTTGATTCTTTTTCTCTTCTCTTTAACCGGTACCAATAATCTCTCGGTTTATCACTATCTGTTAATGCTTCTATTACATCTACCACAGAGAAGTACCACTTCTGTTCTTCTTCATTCCAAACAGAACGGATTTTTTTCGATTCAAATAATTTTATGCTGCTCATATAAGCCTCCCTTTAAATAGTTTTATATTCCGCCATTGCATCTTTCGCTTTTTATCGGCCACTATGTTATTCGAGATTGCCCGGTATAAACAATCTCTAAAATTATTTATCAAACTTTATTTTATAATCAATATAACTTAAACAAATTTTTATTTAAATAATTGGATTTAGGCAAGACTGTCATTCTGAATTGATTGAAGAATTTCAAGGTTACCATTTTAAATAATTTTGAGATATTTCACTTCGTTCAATATGACAAAAACTATCATCTACGCAGCTTCAGTAAATAACATAAAAAATATTTTGTAGGATTTGGATAATTCAAGCAGAATATTTTGTCAAATCCATTTCTCCCTGTCATTTCAATACGTTAATTATTCCGTTAGAAGCTATCTGCCTTGCTGCTCACTGGCATTAGCCGCAAAAGAGCTGCCTTGAAGGCGCCTAAAACAGCAGCCTTCAAGGTAATTTATAATTCAGCTTACTTTGGAATATGTAGAGGAGTAAATAATTATTTTACCTTTTCCATTTTTACACGCTGCGCTTAAAAATAAAATTCTCTTAGTGTACTTTGAGGATATATTCTTTTGAGCTCTATCGAAATCAAACTGGAAACTGCCCGCTTCATTGAAATTATAATTTTCAGCTTCTTTTGAGAATGCCATTACCCGGAACGGCCCCTCTTTTGTTTTAACCGGGTCTGTGAAAATTACAACTGCATTTAAAGAAAGATCTTTGATCTTTGCTGAGAGTCCGGGAACCTTACTAAATGCAGAAATGGATATAATGATCCTACTGCTTTCAACGGAAGCATCTACTGCCGGAAGTGTAAAGCCTCCGGGTGTAATTATATTTTTTTGGGTCGGCTTATCGTATTCGATATAACCATAGTTATTTTTCATTATTGCAAGGTACGCACGCTGATCCGGGCCAGCATATTTTGACCAGATTGCCTTTAGAGATGGCAACGATACAATATACTGAGACAATCTGACTGCAGCAGTAAATTTTTTTCTTAACTTAATATCTTTGGGAGCTTGGCTCGGCCTGTATCCGGAAGGCCAGGCGGCAATGATAAGTCCTCCCTTTGTATTCCTTGCCAATAAGTTCCCCTTCTTTCCTTTTAATTTAAATTTTGGGCCGTTTTTTAATATCGCCATTTATTCACCTTTTAATTATTTACAAGTTTATCCTGCAAAATTATGACTTTATGAAATTAAATTCACTGTAGAAAATTGAAAGTGAATGGATTGACTACTGGTAAATGACATTTGAAGGCTGATACCTAGTGGTAGCCGGAGATTGGCTGCAGAAGGTTACGTAATATGCGGGTGCAAATATTCGGATTTGACAAAAATATGAAAAGGTATTTTAGGGGGTGGGGTATCATTTACTATGCTAGAGGATGTGCAAAAATTAGATTTTGATTTATAAATATAATTGAATATGATAATTTTTTTTGAGATAGTTATTATTGAACCGCTCCGCGGTTCTCCCGATTCTGTTTTGATTTTATTCCCATGAATTTCATTCATGGCTATTCACATTGAACTACTTCGTAGTTCGGGTAGTAGTTTGCTTATCACGGATTTCATTTGCCGCAATTTATATTTGGCCACTTCGTAGGTCCGGTTAATACCCTGATAAACCTGTTCCCCGTTTTGTCTCTTTCACATTGAACTACTTCGTAGTTCCAAATGGTGTACTGATTTGCTTCCCGCAGATTGCATCTGTGGCTATTTACGTTGAACTACTTTGTATGTCCGGGTTAATACCCAGATAACCATGCGATCCCGGTTTGTCCTATTTACATTGAACTACTTCGTATGTCCGAATGGCAGGCTTGTTTATCAGGCATTTCATCTGCGGTAATTTATTTTAGTCCACTCCGTAGTTCCGGCTTGGGAATTGTTATTGACCTTGAAACTCTACCAGTTATTTTAGACTAAGTACCACGAAGTGGTACAATGTGAATAGCCATATGTGAAACATATGGAATATGAATACGTGAATAATACGAACCGTACCCCGCATAGCCTATCGCGACTTTATCGCATTAGCGTCACCTTATTTCTTGATTATTTTCTTTAATTGACATCATCATAATTGATTAAAGTAATGTTAGCTTTCTTGTTCATCCTCTTCGAGGATGTTTAACTTTCTCTAGTTACTTCCTTTTCTACAATAATTAAACATTTAAACCAAAGGCTTACTTGTAAGATGTTTCCTATTGCTGACCTCGAAGAGATCATATTATTGTAGAAAAATATAAACCAAATTATATAACAATTCTCGTAGAGGATTCATAAAAGAGACTGCTTATTAACAAAAATCTTTTAATGACCTTTAGCTATTATAAAATTTTTCCTTGTTAAGTTGATGCCTATGCGATTTTATATGGGGAGGTTCAATAAATAATTGAATGTTTATGTATGAATTTTCACACACACTCACCCCTCCCCTAGGATAACATAAGGTCAAATACGCTGTAAATCCTATGTAGACCGCATCAAAATGCCCTCTACATTGGATTTATACCTGATTTGGCTGGTATTTAGAGTTATACTAGAGCATCTATCGGCGCCGGGAATCTTTTTCCTATTATACATTCTGCTTAAAATATTTTATTCTTTATCAAGTATAAAAAATTTTTATCCGATTTTCAATTAATTACTGAAGCTACCCAAAACTGTCATTCTGAGTGGAGCGAAGAATCTCAAGGTTATGATTTTGAATATTTTTGAGATATTTCACTTTGTACAATATGACAAAAACTTTCATTTGCGTAAATTCAGTTAATTAAAAAATAAGTATGTTTAGTATTAAGATTGATTTTTGAATATCAAAATTATGCCTGTTACAAATATTTCTTCCAATAAAAAATTAGGGAATGGGAACTCTCTTCCAAAGGTCATATTATTACTTGAAACATCGAGGGCATTCGGCAGGGACCTTCTTCATGGAATAGCTCGATATTCAAAGCTTCACGGCCCCTGGGCATTTTATAGAGAGCCTAGAAACTTAAGATCTCATGCCCCTCATCTTAAAAGTTGGAAAGCAACGGGAATTATTATGCGTAATTCAATTGTCAGCAAAGAATTATTTGCATTAAAGATCCCTACTATAATGGTGCTTCATCATACGGGCAAGCCTGATAATTTACCTTCCGTTATAACCGATAGCATGAACGTATCAAAGTTAGCCGCAGAACATTTGCTGAGCTGTGGGCTGCGCAGCTTTGCCTACTGCGGCTTCGATGATATTTTTTGGTCAAATGATAGGAAGAGATACTTCAAAAACTTCATTGAAGAAGCAGGCTTTAAGTTATTCGTTTACGGCGGAAGTAAAATAAAAAAATATAAGACTTGGGAAAAAGAGCAGTCATATATGTCCAAATGGCTAAAAACTCTCCCTAAGCCAATTGGCATTATGGCATGTAACGATGATAGAGGCAACCATGTCCTTGAGGCTTGCAAGATTGCAAACCTAAATGTCCCTGAAGAAGTATCGGTCATCGGAGTAGATAACGATACATTAATTTGCGACCTCAGTGATCCGCCTTTATCAAGTATTGCATTAAATACTGAGACAGCGGGCTATGCCGCAGCAGAGCTTCTGGATAATTTAATGCATGGCATCTCTACTCCGGAGAAAGAGATTATTGTTTCGGCATCTCATATAGTAAGAAGGCAGTCGACTGACATACTTGCCGTAGATGATCCCGAAGTTGTCGAAGCAATTCGTTATATCAGGCTGAACGCAAAATATAAAATCAGAGTGAATGATGTAGTTGCTAAAACTTGTTTAAGCCGCCGCAGCCTCGAATCAAGATTCAGGGAAATAATACACCGATCAATCCAGGAGGAGATTAGGAAAGTCAGGACAGATTTAATAGCCCAGATGCTAATAGAAACTACACTGCCTATTTCCGAGATCACTGCCAAATTCGACTTTACCGATCAAGAGCATATTTCAAGATATTTCAAGAAAGAAAAGTCGATGGGATTGAGAGAATTCCGCAGGCTGCATAAGTAAAACTATATTGCCGGCTTTTACATAAATGTAAGTGTTTCGCAAAGCGCATAGCGGTGCTCTAGCTTTTGCGCAAAATGGTGGGAAAAAGGTCAACAAAGGCTTTTTAACAAATCAATGAATATTAATATTAGATAGTTGAAATTTAATATATTGGGAACTTAAATTGTGTGTTTTAAGTTTAATTCCCTTTAATATAGCATTTTAAATGGATATAGAATAAATTATCTATGAGGCTGTAAGATCAGTAATATTCTTCCGTATTATCTTATAGTTTCACCTAAGTAACTTCAGTCAGTAATTCAACATAACTTTCAATTAAAATACCGGGAATTTATGATAAGTCAAATCATACCATGTCTTACCTGGCTGCTAGCAGCCGGCACCAGTCTTGTCTCTCTAAGCTGGATCGATTCGTTAATTATCGCAATTTATTTCCTCTTTGTACTGGGGATAGGCTACTACCTATTGAAGTTTACAAAAACCGGCGACGACTTCTTCCTTGCCGGCAGGAAAATGACTGCATGGATTGCAGGCCTTTCTTTCGTAGCTGCTAACCTCGGCTCACTTGAGCTGATGGGCTGGGCTGCTTCGGCGTACCAGTACGGTATACTTGCAACTCACTGGTACTGGATCGGAGCTATACCCGCGATGCTTTTCCTTGCAATCATTATGATGCCTTTTTATTATATATCAAAGACGCATTCCGTACCCGGATACTTAAAATTGAGATTCGGTGAAAGCGCAAGTATGCTCTCGGCAGTTACCTTTGGTTTTATGACTGTCTTAATGAGCGGCATAAACATGTATGCAATGGCGCTGGTGATGAAGGTAGTACTCGGCTGGGACATAAATTTCAGCATCTGGGTTTCTTCATTAACTGTTATGGTTTATGTTGTTCTAGGCGGACTGCTTTCAGCCATTTTTAATGAAGTATTGCAGTTCATGCTGATCTGGCTTGGCGCCCTTTTGGTCCCGATACTCGGATTAATTGAAGCAGGCGGCTGGGGCGGAATGGTTGCAAAGATACATCATAATTTCCCCGGCGGAGATTATACTCACTTATGGAGTACGCTCGGTACATTCAAAGACAATCCTATGGGAATAAATTGGGTTGGGATTGTTTTTGGACTTGGTGCAATAATTTCATTCGGATACTGGACTACCGACTTTCTCGTGGTGCAAAGGCTTCTTTCCGCAAAAGATATACGCTCTGCCAAGATGGCTCCGATTATCGGCGCAGGTTTTAAGATGATGGTTCCATTCATTGTTATTCTTCCGGGATTGTTAGGCTTAGCATTAATACCGGGGCTGGTAAGCGAGCAGCAGGCTGTAGCTACCGGAGCTCAAAGTTATAACGAAGTCCTTCCTTTAATGCTTGCAAGATATTTAAGCCCGGGCTTGTTAGGCCTTGGTATTACTGCACTGATTGCAGGCTTCATGTCAGGTATGGCGGGAAACGTAAGTGCATTTGCAACCGTTTGGACTTATGATATCTATAGGCCTCTTCATGTAAAAGCCAAAGGCAATGAAGGCGAAGATGCTCATTATGTAAAGATCGGAAGATGGACAACAATTCTTGGCGTTATTGTCAGTATCGGTACTGCTTATCTAGTTCAGCATTTTGCAAGTATTATGGATTATGTACAGGCGCTGTTCAGCTTTTTCATTGCACCTTTGTTTGGGACAGTTGTGCTTGGCATGCTATGGAAGAGAGCAACTGCTGCCGGCGGGTTCTGGGGATTGTTAGCCGGTATAGTTTCCTCTGTAAGCATGTACATAATTGTAAAGATAAATCCTTCAATGCTAAAAGTTTTTGCTCTATCCAGTGATGCTAAAGAAATGGCCGCGGATATGTATCGAGCACTATGGTCATGGCTAATCTGCGTTGCCGTAACGGTAATAGTAAGCTACTTGACTAAACCAAAGACTGATGCAGAATTAAACGGCCTGGTAAGAGGCTGTACGGTACTCCCGTCCGAAGGTGATTTGCCGCTTGTTAAACGCCCTATATTTTGGGCAGGCGTTATCTTAGTAATTTTTATAATCCTTAACATAATATTCTGGTAGGAGGTAAATATGGTTGGTGAAGGAAGAATTTCAATCTGGTTTTTTATCGGGGCAATTTTGTTGATATATGGAGTAATAATTTTTGCTGCCGGAATATATGAGTTAATCAATCCTGCCTTTGGCGCAGGGGTGAAGCTTCATGAGCTTCATTCAAGTTTTTGGTGGGGAATTCTGTTAATAATAATCGGTTTGGTATATACTATTAAGTTCAAGCCCGGTAAAGTATAATGAGTTAAAATGTTTTAAATTATAATTATGTTTTTAGGAGGAACAAGATGAAAAAGCTATTACTGTTGTTCTTTGCATTAGTATTTTCTTTAACCGCAATTTTTGCTCAGTCGGGTACTTTAGAGAAGCCCATGATTCAAAAGTCACTTTACGGCAAATTGAAAGACGGGAAAGAAGTATATGAATACAGGCTTAAAAATAGTAAAGGCGCGGAGGTAAATATTATTACATACGGTGCTACTGTTGTTTCCCTAAATATGCCTGATAAAAACGGTAAATATGCAGATATAGTTCTCGGCTGGGATAACCTTCAAGGATATGTAAACGGAACTACCTATTTCGGCGCAATTGTCGGCAGGTATGCTAACCGTATCGGAAAGGCTGAAATTACTTTAAACGGCAAGACATATAAGCTGTCAGCTAACGAAGGAGAAAATCTTCTACACGGCGGCAAGGCAGGGTTCAACAGTGTAGTTTGGGATGCCGAGCCTCTTACATTAAAAGAAGGCGCTTCACTAAAGCTTACTTATGTCAGCCCTGACGGTGACCAGGGATTTCCCGGAGCTATGACTGTCCATGTTACTTATACTCTAACCAACAATAATGAATTGGAAATTCGGTATGAAGCAACAACTACAAAAGAAACTGTAGTAAACTTATCGCATCATTCTTATTTTAATTTGTCCGGTGATCCTCATAATACAATTCTTAATGAGCTGCTTAAGATAAATGCAAATTCATTTACTCCTATTGATAAAGAATTTATACCGACAGGGAAAATTGAAAAGGTTGCTGGTACGCCTCTTGATTTCAGAAAACCGGCTGCAATTGGTTCTAGAATAAATGATGATTTTGAACAGTTAAAATTTGCTCACGGCGGGTATGATTTCAACTATGTGCTTAATAATTATAACGGCAAAGTGCGTGAAGCGGCAGATGTATATGATCCTTCAACGGGAAGATACATGCAGGTGTTTACAGATCAGCCGGGGATTCAATTCTATTCGGGTAATTTTTTAGACGGTACCCAGATAGGGAAAGACGGGATTGCTTATCAGAAACATACCGGGCTATGCCTTGAAGCCCAGCATTATCCTGATTCCCCCCATGAGCCTAAATGGCCGCCGGTTATTTTGAAGCCCGGACAGGTATACAGGCAAACAACTATATATAAATTTTCAACCAAATAAAACCGGAGAGTTAAGTGCTAAGCTTAGGCTATGACATTGGAAGCTCATCTATTAAAGCTTCCGTTATTGATATAGAAACCGGTAAATTAATAGCGAACGGATTCTATCCGAAAGAGGAAATGAAAATTGATTCACCAAAATCAGGATGGGCTGAACAGAATCCGGAAATGTGGTGGGAATATATAAAGGCTCTGACTAATATTATTCTTAAGGAGAAAAAGATAAACGGCGCTGATATTAAAAGCATAGGGATATCTTATCAGATGCACGGGCTTGTTCTTGTGGATGAAAACCAGAAAGTTATCAGGCCGTCTATTATTTGGTGCGACAGCCGTGCGGTTGAAATAGGCAGTAAGGCATTCGATAAAATCGGAAGGGAGAAGTGCCTGCAGAATATGCTTAATTCTCCGGGTAATTTTACCGCATCAAAATTAGAATGGATAAAAGAAAATGAACCCGGCAGCTTTAAGAAGATTTATAAGTTTATGCTGCCCGGTGATTTTATAGCAATGAAACTGACAGGTGAAATAGTAACAACATACTCGGGTTTATCAGAAGGAATATTCTGGGATTATAAGACAAGAGGCATATCAAAAGAGGTAATTAATTATTTCGGATTTGATGAGAAAATATTCCCGGAGGCTAAACCGACATTTGCTGTGCACGGACAGCTTTCTAAACAGGCGGCTTCGGAACTCGGATTGAAAGAAGGGACTGCAGTTTCTTACCGTGCCGGAGATCAGCCTAATAATGCTTTCTCTTTGAATGTTCTAAATCCGGGAGAGATTGCCGCTACAGCAGGGACTTCCGGTGTAATTTATGGTGTAATTGATAAGCCAAATTATGATTCAAAGTCGCGAGTCAATCCTTTTATTCATGTTAATTATACAAAGGAACAGGATAGGCTTGGTGTTCTTTTATGCATAAACGGCACCGGGATTCTTAATTCATGGTTAAGGAAAAACATCGGAGCCAATATCAGCTATGATGAAATGAATACACTTGCAGAGAGCATAAATATAGGTTCGGACGGCATTTCAGTACTTCCATTCGGCAACGGCGCTGAGCGTGTATTCGAAGATAGAATAATCGGCTGCCAGGTTTTAGATTTAGACTTTAATAGACACTCAAGAGCTCATCTTATACGTGCTGCTCAGGAAGGAATTGCATTTTCATTAAAATATGGAATTGACATAATGACTGAGATGGGCATGGATATAAAGGTGATACGAGCCGGTAAAGCAAATATGTTTTTGAGCCAGGTGTTCTCTCAAACGCTGGCTAATATAACCGGTGCATCAATAGAATTATTAAATACGGACGGCGCTCAGGGTGCAGCGCGCGGTGCCGCTGTCGGAGCAGGCTTTTTCAAATCATTCAGCGATGCTTTCGGCTCATTGAATAAGGTAAAGACTATAACGCCTGAGGCAAAGAATGCCGAACAGAGTAATAATGCTTATAGCCGGTGGCTGAGCAAGTTAAATACATTTTTATAATCAAATTTATTGTTAGGAGAATTATTATGGATTACTTAATTGGAAATAAAGAATTTTTTAAGGGGATCGGGAAAATAAAATATGAAGGGAAAGATTCACGCAATCCTTTAGCTTTCAGATGGTATGACGAGAAGAAAAGCGTACTCGGCAAACCGATGAAGGAATACTTACGTTTTGCCGCCGCGTACTGGCACAGCTTCTGCGGTGAAGGCAATGACCCGTTTGGCCCCGGCACTAGATATTTACCATGGAAAGATGAGAAGGATGAGATCTCAAGAGCAAAAGCAAAAATGGATGCCGCATTTGAGTTTACTACAAAGATAGGGATACCGTATTACTGCTTCCATGATTTTGATGTCGTAGAAGAAGGCAGATCGGTAGAAGAATCGGATAAGAGAATGCAGACTATGATTGAATTCGCAAAAGAAAAACAGAAAGCCTCTGGAGTTAAATTACTTTGGGGGACTGCAAATGTATTTTCTAATCCAAGGTATATGAATGGTGCGGCAACAAATCCTGATATAAATGTTATTGCATATGCTGCTTCTCAGGTTAAGAGGGCACTAGATGCAACAATTGAGCTTGGCGGAGACAACTATGTTTTCTGGGGCGGCAGAGAGGGATACATGTCTTTGCTTAATACAAACATGAAACGTGAGAAAGACCATCTGGCAATGTTTCTGACTAAAGCCAGAGATTATGCAAGAGCTCATGGGTTCAAAGGCGTTTTCCTTATTGAGCCTAAGCCGATGGAACCGACAAAACATCAGTATGATTACGATGTTGAAACTGTTATCGGATTCTTGAGGCATTACGGATTAGATAAAGACTTCAAAATAAATATCGAAGTAAATCATGCTACACTTGCCGGGCATACTTTCCAGCATGAGATACAATGCGCAGTCGATGCCGGATTGTTCGGAAGTATAGACGCAAACAGAGGTGATTACCAGAACGGGTGGGATACCGATCAGTTCCCGGTTAATCTATATGAAATTATCGAAGCAATGCTTGTTATTGCCGAAGCGGGCGGATTTGGTAAAGGCGGAGTTAACTTCGACGCTAAGGTTAGAAGAACTTCAACTGATTTTGAGGATTTATTTATTTCTCATATTACCGGAATGGATGTATTTGCCAGAGCTCTTATAACTACCGAGAAGATATTGAATGAATCGGATTATAAGAAATTAAGAAAAGAACGCTATGCTTCCTTTGATAACGGCGACGGAGCTAAATTTGAGAAGGGAGAGCTATCACTCGAAGAGCTTAGAAATCTTGCTGCAAAGAACGGTGAGCCGAAACAGTTAAGCGGCAGGCAGGAGCTCTATGAGCAGATAATTACAAACTTTATTTAGCTGTTCTTATTAAGCATTCACATGGAGTGGTGGAATGATGGAGCTGATAAATTACTCATGGATAAAGCAAAGATTAGGAAGGAAGATATTACTCTAGTAGTAGGTGAGGAAGATTATTTAACTGAGTAAAGTTGACAGCCTATCGGGTAAACCGCCTACCTCTGGTAGGTAAATTGAAACGGTTAGAATAATTAGCTTTGTTTCATTAACCCGCGGATTAAGAGTCAGTGTGAAAATCAGATTTCTATTTATAAATATTAACAAAATTGAATATTACTGATCCTATTAATAACAAAATTATTGAACCTCCCGATAGAATCGGTACAGGCACCCCGGGGTTCGGTAACTTAATGAGATATTGGGTTTCTACAAACATATCTCTCCTCTGGAGCGAGGAAAAATACCAGATATATTAATTCAGTTTGGGATTATATATTTGCAGTGATGGATGTTGCCAGATAAACCAACTCCGCTTGGTGTTGAATGTTTGTAGAAAAAACATAAAATAAACAAAATCAGTGCTCCGTTGGTGCACCATGTAAAAAGGAATATAAAAATAGATCACAAAAACACAATTATATTTCCTTTTAATCTTTGAATTGCAATGGTATTTGACGGATAAATCAACCTCGTTAATAATTGAATATTCATTTATTGGTTTTGAATTATCACACAGCCTCTAAATCCGTTGGCTAATGATAAAAAATGGACAGGCTTATTTACCATTAGGATTCAAAACTTGGCAGGAGAAAATCTATTAAATACAAATTGTTTCTTAGACTTATTCCTTTTTTCAAATTTATTATGGTCGGCAATAATCAGCTAGAAATATTATTTATTTCGTTCCCTCGGAACTTCCGGAGTATATTGCCTATTTAATTATTTTCGCTTAGCAATGGATTCCCAAAGCATACTGTCATTATTAGGATATGAAAATTCATTCTGAAAAATCTTTAAGCTAGTCGCTTAAGGATAAAATGGGGCTGCTGATCTACCTTATACCTAGATAACATAAGCCCATAACCGCTGTAAATCCCATGTAAACCGCATTTAAATGCCCTTTACATGGAATTTACACTGGATTTACCTTAGATTTAGCTTTAATGTAAAGTGGAGACACCCAATGACTGTCTGGGCCTAGAGTAGTATTTTATCTAAGCATTTTTTCTCCTTTTTATTTATTTTGTGCACCAATATTTTTATTACTTAATTATATTCCGGAAAAGAAACTATGAAAAAGAAAATACTCTCTGCTGTGTTAATTTTCTTAATGATACCGTTTTGTTTTAATTACTCGCTAAGCGGGGTAGGTGAGCATGTCCGACATGATGCTAAAGATGCACCGCAGCTTATAAAATATAAGGGCATTTTATCTTCCCAGGATAAAGGCAGCTTAAAAATACATAATAACAGAAATAAATTCGAAGCAGTAGATAGTATTATAAATGCTTCAATTGCAGATACAGCCTTCCCTGATGCCGTATTGCTCGTACAAAAGGACGGAAGAATAATTCATGAGAAGGCCTTCGGTTATTACACATATGATCCTTCATCCGGAAAAGTTTCGGTAAATACAATGTATGATATGGCTTCCTTGACAAAAGTAATTGCCACAACTACGGCAACAATGATTTGTTACGACAGGGGATTATTTAAGCTTGATGATAAAGTAGCTAAATATCTTCCCAAATTCGGGGTAAATGGAAAAGAGAATGTTACTATCAGAAATTTATTAGTTCATGACAGCGGCATGATGCCTGATATCCGTTCATATAAGGCATATGATTCTGTGGAAAATAAAGAGCAGGCGGTAATGAATGAAATATTTAATGACTCGCTTGTTTATCCGACCGGGACAAAGATGGTTTACTCAGACTTAAATTTTATTCTTATGGGGAAGATTATTGAGAAATTAACCGGCACAACATTAGACAAGTTTTGCGAGAAAAATATATTCAGGCCGTTAGGAATGGAAAGCACCATGTTTAATCCTCCAAAATCTCTTGTTAAAAGGATCGCTCCTACCGAGATTGATAATTATTGGAGACATAGATTAATCCGCGGTACGGTACATGATGAGACTTCACAGCTATTAGGCGGGGTAGCGGGGCATGCAGGATTATTTTCAACAGCAGGAGATTTAGCGAAGCTTTTACAAATGTTATTGCAGAAAGGAATATATCACGGCAGGAGATATATTAAAGCCTCTACTGTTGAAATGTTCGTAAAAAAGCAGTCTGATTTGAGCTCAAGAGCTCTAGGTTGGGATGTTAAATCTCCGCATTATTCTTCAGCGGGCAAATTATTTAGTGATGTTTCATACGGACATACTGGGTTTACTGGGACTTCAGTATGGACTGACCCGACGAGAAATTTAATATTAATATTTTTGACAAATAGAGTATATCCCACCAGGGATAATTTGAAAATATTAAGGGTAAGGCCGAAGGTTTCTAATGCAGTGATTGAGGCGATTGAGAAATAAGAATATATATGTTAAGCTAAATATACTAGCTTTATTCCCACTACTCGCCCTTCCGTTGGTAATGTCCTTAAGTTAAAGGATAGTAGAGAATTTTTAATAGTAACATTAACACCTAACTTTAGTTAGGTGGACTTTAGTGGCTGAATAATATAATTATTAACTATTTTAACAGTTTACCATAGTTATAACAATCAGACAATATAAAAGCAGTGGTGTGAAGCAAGTGGGAGTAAACG
>Ga0075269_10000093_pt1 | contig 14778 bp, 15 predicted proteins | sample SF_Rice_5C_0N_10_FD_69773 | JGI IMG/M metagenome (GOLD analysis project Ga0075269, IMG submission 69773) | Rice paddy soil microbial communities from Twitchell Island, California, USA - SF_Rice_5C_0N_105 | ecosystem: Environmental > Terrestrial > Soil > Paddy field/soil | place: USA: Twitchell... | reverse complement strand
CACCGTAATTCGAAAAACTTTTATCATAGATTGTTTTTCTTTTTACTAAGTCCTTATATGTCACTTGTACTGTGATTGTAATCCTTCTGGTGGTAACATTTTCACCTGCTGCTACAACTGCAGGTGCATCTGTTAGCGAAGTAATTATACAATCAAGTGAAGCATCTGCATTCGCCTTATTGGCGACCCTCAATGTGTTATCGTCTAAAAATTTTTGTGTAAGTTTATTCGTTAACAACTCGCCTAACCCAGGTTCACCGGAACTGCTTCTGTCTATCGCCGTAGATATCGAAATACTCTTTATATGCGTAGGGACAGACGCTCCTGTAAAAGAATAAACACAACATGCACCAAAATTAACCATGATGAAAATTATAAACAAGGGAAGAATTAGACTTATTATATTATGCATAAATATTCTGTATTTTTGAATATCCATATACCTATGCATAAATTGATGATTCGACAGTTTTTTTAGCATATTAATAACTTTCTAACCCATAATCTCTCATTTTTCTGTATAATGTCCTTTCGCTTATTTTCAGCATTCTGGCTACAGTCCTCTTATTCCACCTTGTTTGTTCCAGAGCTTTTCTTATTGTCTCTTTTTCTACTTCCTTTAATGACTTAATCATTTCAACATTATCTTTTTCAACCTCATTCTTTTCTTCATGATCATTATGAATCTTTTGCTGATATATTAAATCTTTCAGCTCCATAATATCTTTTTTTATTTCAAATAAGGCACGGTACATAAGTTCTCTATCCAGATCTTCCTTATTTCTATTTATGTATACTGGAAGGTTCCTTTTCTCTTGACTTGTTCCTTCAATCTTTATCAAAGGTAAAAATGACTGCTCGCTCAATATACCGTTTCTATCCAGAGCTATAGCGGATTCAATTGTGTTCTTAAGTTCTCTTATATTTCCGGGCCAATCGTAACTCTTCAGTAACTCAAGTGCCTCAGGTGTTAATTTAGGTAAATTGATCTTATGGTCTTCGGTATAATTTCGAATGAAATATTGCGCTAATTCTTCAATGTCCGCTTTCCTCTTTCTTAAAGGTGGAATACTTAATGTTACAGCCTTTAATCTAAAATAGAGATCATCCCTAAATCTTTTTGTTTCAACCTCATTCTGCAAATCTTTATTTGTTGCTGCAATAATCCGGACATCAACCTTTGTCACTGTCTCTGCACCAAGCTTTATAAATTCTTTTGATTCTATTGCACGAAGCAGCTTAACCTGTGTCATTAATGGCATCTCAGCAATCTCATCTAAAAAAAGAGTGCCACCGTCCGTGATTTCGAAATAGCCTTTTCTGTTTTCTAACGCACCGGTAAATGATCCTTTTTTATGTCCGAATAATTCGCTTTCTAATATGCCTTCAGGTATTGCACCGCAATTAATGCTTAAGAATTGTTTGTCTGCCCTGTTACTAAATCCGTGTACCGCACGAGCAAATACCTCTTTACCTGTCCCGCTTTCACCATATATCAGTACAGAAATATCCGATTTAGCGACCTGCATTGAAATATCTATTAAATCCCTGATCTCCTTGGACTTGCCAATAATTCCGAATTGTTTCTTAAATTCTTCAATAGACATTGCTAAAATCTCAATTTTCCGCTTGTTTTGTTTGAAAATCAAATATAAATCTATTTAACTGTCAAATATATCAGAAATTAACCCATTATTAAAGCTAAAAAAGTATATGACAAAATTTATAAGTTGACTGTCATTCCGTCATACGCAAACATTACTTTTTCCCTTTCCCTTTTCGAAAGCTTTCTGTAAAATTTCCTCAGCTTGCCTTCATCTGCATCGCAGATATGCGTAAGACATATTCTATCAGTTTTTAAATTACGTAACATTAATACTATATCAGAGATTTCTAAATGCGAAACTTCTGAGATCAAATAAGAAATTTCTTTACCTTCGAAGAGGTTTATATCTTCCTTTCTACCAATATCTCCGGTATACATTATATTCTTATTTTTACATTCAAATAAAAAGCTGCTGCATGAAAAACTAAGCGTATTATTTTTATCATATTTCTTATAATGGTCTAAATGAGTATTCTGCTTCGCTGTAAAATAAAAATCCTCTGTTATATTAATTCTATCGTTGTGTTCAAATAATTTATATTTAATGCGAAAACTCAGTCGCTCGTATAATATATACGACTGCTTTAAGAATTTTTCAACAACATCGACTAAGCTTTTATGTATAAAAATATCCAGGCTTTTCTTTCTTCCGCTTAATTTCATTTGAACAATTAGAGATGCCAATCCGCTGAAATGGTCTGGATGCAAATGAGAAAGCAAAATACCATCTATCACTTTGAAAGATACCTTCGATGCTAATAATGCTTTAGATATTCCGTCTCCGGTATCGATTACTAGCTTATATTTTCGATCCGAAAAAATCATAGAAGAATGGAATCTCTTTAATGAAGTTACCCCTGAACCTGTTCCGATAAATTTTATTTTCAAGAATTCCCCTTTTATTATTTATCACTCAATGACTCTAATTTTATTACAACTCCGTTCAGATTATACTTAGAATTTATTTGTTTTAGAAAGCTTTTTGCATCATCCTGATTTACAAATTTGCCTATAAACACGATATGAAAATTTGTTCCGGCAACTAGCTTATCTTCTACAACAGAAAAGTATCCGTCATCTGTAAATTCTTTCTTTAATGATTCCGCATTTCCGGCCAAAGAAAACGCACCTGCTTGAATTGTGAATTTATATTCTTCTTCTGTGGACTTAGGAGTTGTTTTTATTACTTCATTACCAACATGACTTCCGGTTACTAAAATAGAATTTTTATCCGGAACATTTCTTTTCGCTATTGATAAATAAGGCGATTGAGGGTATTCTGCTTTTAATACATCCAGATAATCTTTTGCTTTGGTATAATTGCCCAATGCGTAATAATACGCATATAGGCGATACGTCGATGCATCTGCGTACCGGCTGCCCGGATAATTATTCAAAACATCAGAATAAATATTAATAGCTGTCTGTCCTTCGCCAGTTACCACGCCTTTAAGAAATAATATTGACGGATCCTTCGGGTATTTTATTTGAAGTATTGGAATTTCTTTTTCGACAATTTGTTTATTTCCCCTCTCTATTTGCTTTAGATATGGAATTATATCCTTTTCCTGTGCATATACATTCTCTCGAGGAATTATGGTAAAGCAAAATAATGTTAATATAAAAAAAAATGTTGCGCGCATAAATAATATTTTATTACCAACTATATCTTTACCTAAAGAACTAAAAAGCAGATAAAAGTAAATCCTATGCCGTTAATGCAACTTCATTATCATCCGGGTAAACATACTCGATAAACTCCCCAAACAACGTTGCCGATGTCGCTCTATTAATCTTTGCCTTTATATAACTACCTTCCTTCATTCCATCCTTATTAGGCACAATTACTACTTTATTTGAATCTGTTCTGCCGGATAAATATTTATTCGACTTTCTGCTCTCGCCTTCTACAAGAACAATTTCTTCCTTTTCTAAAAGTTCTTGATTTTTCTCAAACGATATTTGCTGTTGAAGCTCAATTATTTCTTGTAGGCGCTTTGACTTTACTTCATCCGTAACATCGTCTTCCATCTTATATGCCTTGGTCCCTTCCCTCGGCGAATACTTGAACATATATGCTCCGTCGTATCTAACCTGCTTCATTATGTCAAGCGTCATCTTTTGATCTTCTTCTTTTTCCGTAGGAAAGCCTGCAATAATATCCGTCGAAAAACTTACTTCCGGAATAATTTGCTTAGCCTTTTCAATTAAACCTAGATAATGTTCAATTGTGTAAGTTCTGTTCATTAGCTTTAATATTCTGTCCGATCCTGACTGTACAGGCAAATGGATGTAGTTACAAATATTTGGATTTTCAGCAATTGTATAAAGAAGCTTCTCAGATAAATCCTGAGGATGAGATGTAGTAAACCGAATCCTCATTTTCCTATTTACTTGAGCAGCTGCGGCAAGCAGATCAGCAAAATCATTCACATTATCTCGATATGAATTTACATTTTGACCAAGCATAGTAATTTCCTTAAATCCACGCATTGAAAGCTGCTTGATTTCGTCGACAACAGAATCAAGTGACCTGCTTCGTTCCCTTCCCCTGGTAAATGGAACTACACAGAATGTACAGAACTTATCGCATCCGCGCATTACAGAGATCCATGCTTGAAGTCCTTCCTCTCTATATGGAATTATATCATCATATGTCTCAGTTCTTGAAAGTCTGACACCTATGCCTTTCTCTCCGTTGAATGCTATATCTAAAAGTTCTGGCAAACGCCTGTATTCATCAGGGCCTACAACAACATCAACAATTTTTTTATCCTCAACTAAATCCCTTCTTAACCTTTCAGCCATGCATCCTAGGATACCAATTACAGTATTAGGTTTTGATTCCTTTAAATTCTTAAAATTACCAAGCCTGCCGTATATTCTTTGTTCAGCATTGTCCCTGACGCTGCAGGTATTCAACAAAATAACATTTGCATTGCTTGCATCTTTTGCAATTTCGTATCCGTTCTTTTTTAATATCCCCATTACTAATTCGGAATCAGCTAGGTTCATCTGACAGCCATATGTTTCTATATATACTTTATTACTCATAGTATCTATATTTGATGTAATTTTAATGCTAATATAATTTAATTATAAACATAATGGTATGATCTTAAGAAGTTCTTTTTTGACAGTAATTGTTACGAAATAATTTATTTACTTATATCATAATAATGGAAGATGCAATAAAACTTATAAATGAAAGAGAATTATCCTTTTATCATTCAGATTTATTACAGGCAGTCGTATAAGTAAACATTTAATCTGATTTTCCTCAACTGCTTAAAAGGAACTAAACAGGTTTACCTAATCTTCTGTACAATCAACATACTACAGACTGCAAACAATATTATTAATTTACCTTCTCATCCTTACTGATTGGTACAAATCCAAAGTGCTGGTTCTGAGGCACATCAAGCGGGATCTCTCCAAATCTAGCTTCAAACTTTTCAATATTTTCTTTGAGTGCCTTCATTAACATTTTTGCATGCTGCGGGGTAGTTATTATTCTTGCATGTACCCTAGCTTTAGGCACACCCGGCACTATTCTGGTAAAATCAATTATGAATTCAGCAGGCGAATGAGTAATGATAGCTAGATTTGAATAAATTCCTTCAGCTTCTTTCTCACCAAGCTCTATATTTATTTGTTGTCCTTGTTGTGGATTATTTTGATTCATTTCACTATCCTATAATTGTTAAATGACAGATGCCGAAATCATCCTTCCCATTTGCATGAGAAAAAAATTTAAGATGATTTCGGCACTATTCTTATCTAAAATGAAATAATAAAATTGTTTTTAAAGCCGATAAAGCCAGTATTACTTTCTCAATTGATCAGCTTTATCAAAAGCATCCTTTGCTTTATTCTGATTTCCTAATGCGGTGTAAACTCTGCCTAATAATTCCCAGGTAGTAGCGTCATCCGGTTTCATCTGAACAGATTGTTCAAGGTACGGAATCGCCTTTCTATATTTTTCTAAATAAGTAGTATCTGCAGTAGTGTTAGCATTTGAATCGCCCTTTTCCTGGCTCTGCTTTGCTAATTCCGCACCCCACTTTACATAGGTAACCGCTAAATTATATACAGCATTTTGATAATTAGGATCTATTTCCACAGCTTTCTCAAATTCATCGGCTGCGGTTTTATAATCTTTAGCGCCTAATAAAAGCACTCCGTAATTATATCTGTAAAACTTGTTCTTTGGCTCATGTTCAACACCGGTCTTAAATGCATCCATTGCAACTTCTATTTTATTGGCGCCGATGTATGAATTTGAAAGCATCAAAAGCAAGTCGGAATCATTTGGGAAATACTTTCGTCCCTCCTGTAATAGATTGATTGTTTTGTTGTAATATTCAATTGACTGAACCGAATCCTGTGGATCCTTTGATGTTTCATATTTCGTTTTTAATTTGGATGCCTTGTCGTAGTAAATCTCTCCTAAATATTTATAACCGTCTATTGTTTTTTCTTTTTGCAATAATGTCTGTAATGGTGCGATTGCTTCGTCGTATTTTTGCTCTGTCATAAATACAAATGCCAGATTTTTATATGTGTCTGCAGAATCTGGTTCTGATCTAATTGCATTTTGGAAAGCTTCAACAGATTTGTCATAATCTATCTTTGTACTGTCTTTATCCTTTGAATTAGAACCTTTCTGGAAATAACCTACCCCCTGATTAAATAATTGTACCCAATAATATTTCTTAGAATCATCGATTGATTTTTTAAATTGACTGCTGATTGCTAATGATGAATCGAATTCTGCGACCATGTCTGAAAAGTTTCCTAATTCACCATTGACATACCCTAATAAATAATACCCCTCATCGCTTTTGGGATTTTTAGCAACTTCTTTTTGCAATGCTTCTAATGCCTTAGGATAATTTTTTTGCTGGATATATAACTTTGCACTTGTAATCTCAGTTGATGCGCAATCAAACGCCGTTAAAGCCATACCCACAATTAAGATAAGTACTACTGCTAATATTTTTGAACGATACATTATTTCTCCAATTTAAATCTAATTTTGAATGTGAAAATTAGCATAATCATTATGTATAGTCAAGATTCTTTGCATCTAAATGGCGATCTTAATTTGTCTTCATAATTTCCGTTTTTCTGCTCTTTTTCGATCACTCAGATGCATTTTTACCCAATTTTGATGATTTATCAACATAATTTAATATACCTAAAAAAATTATTATTAACTCAGGTGATAATCCTTTTATTTTACCATAGTTGCCCAATATGTCTACTTTCGCTATCGGGATAAGAACATTGATTTTGAAAAAATCTTTAAATAAGATAGCTTACGGATGAAATAGGATTCTCATCTACCTCAATACCAAGGCAATATATGTCCACATACTGTGTAAATCCAATGTAAAGGGCTTCGTGAAGCCCTTTACATTGGATTTACACCATATTTTGACCGGTGTGAGCAGGCATTTAGATACAACTTTTCAAAACCGAGTCAATTGTTAGATAAATAATAACTAATGAGCATGTAAAATTCAATTAGTGAAAGCTGTTAAAAAAGCATGCTGTTTAAGACATAAATTCAATGCCCCATAAGCAAAAGTCAGCAAATTTAGTTCTATTGAATCTTTGAATCATAACACAAATAGCTAAATTAAAAAATGTAATAAACTATAAGTTAAACTAATTCTGATAATTATAATCCTCAACAACTGAGGAAATTATAAATACTTCTAATTGATTTTACACGGATAAAAGAATATTTTTGTCATTAAAAGCGAGGAAAATTTGACTACGGAAGAAATCATAAAATCAGTTCCTAAGGTCTTGCTTCATGACCATCTTGATGGAGGTTTACGATCTGAATCTGTCATCGAACTCGCAAAAGAATTAAAATACAATAAACTCCCTACTAAAGACCCAGGAGAACTTGCCGATTGGTTCCACAATGGTGCAAATAAAGGCAGCCTAATACAATACCTGCAAGGCTTTGAACATACTTGCGCAGTAATGCAGACTAAGGAATCTCTCCAGCGCGTTGCTTATGAGATGATGGAAGACATGAAAAAAGATGGAGTCTGTTATGTGGAAACTCGATTCGCTCCTGTTTTCCATACTGCCAAAGGACTTTACAATGAAGATGTTGTCTCAGCGGTTTTAGAAGGACTTGAAAAAGGTAAAAGGGATTTCGGCGTAGGCTATGGATTAATTCTTTGCGGTATGCGCAATATGAAAAACACTCTGGAAATTGCTGAGCTGGCAGTTAACTTTAGGAACCAGGGAGTTGTCGGCTTTGATCTTGCCGGTGAGGAAGGCGGTTACCCTCCAAAGAAACATATAGAAGCATTTCAGTTTATCCAGCGTGCAAACTTTAATATTACGATTCATGCAGGGGAAGCTTTTGGCAAGGAATCAATCTGGCAGGCAATCCAATGGTGCAGCGCTCATAGGATTGGACATGCAACCCGGTTAATCGAAGATATTATTCTGGATAGAGGAAATAACGTAGTGGGGTTTGGAGACTTGGCTCAATATGTTTTAGATAAAAGAATTCCCCTTGAAATATGCCTATTAAGCAACATCCATACCGGCGCAGTAGACAAAATCGAAAACCATCCATTCGGGATTTTATTCAAAGAGAAATTCAGGGTCACAATAAATACAGATGATAGATTAATGAGTAATACTACTCTGACAAAGGAGTTTATAACCGCTATTGAAAACTTCAATCTCACTCTGGATGACGTTGAAAAGATAACCATCAATTCTATGAAGTCTGCTTTTATTCCATATAAAGAAAGACTCTATTATATTTACAATGTTATTAAGCCGGGATTCCAGGCTATGAAAGATAAATTATTATCACTAAAAACTTATACGGGAAAAAATGAAGAAATTGTTCACAAATTATGACTTCGAGTTTAATAAAAATGAAAAGAAAATAATAAAGACATTTTGTAACCAAACCTTAAAACAAATACAAGGAGATAACAAATATTTCTCTGAAATAAGGATCTTTAATTCTCTTCTGGACAAATTGAACAGTAATGAAGATACTATCAAATTAACTAAGGAAGAAAGAACAAAGCTTAAATATCAGCTTGAAGAAAATGTAAGACACTTGAACAAGGTAATGGCTAAAAGCTGGTTTCTTAAAAAGTGGCTTTACAGATCAATGCTTTCACAATACGAACTAATTCTGGGAAACCATTTTAGAGAATAAAATCTAAGATATAATTAACTGATTTATTATTAATTTGATGAATAGCCAAAAGCAGTTTAGCAATTTAATTTAATAATACTTTACAACAAGTGGAATAATAATGTTAACTGAAAAAGAAAAGCTTGAAATCAAGGCACCACACGGCAGCAAGCTATCTTGTAAGGGGTGGATACAAGAAGCAGCTATGCGCATGCTGATGAATAACCTAGATAAAGAAGTAGGCGAAAAACCTTCCGAACTAATAGTATACGGTGGAAGCGGAAAGGCAGCAAGGAATTGGGATTGCTATGAAGCTATTATAAAATCCTTAAAAAACCTTGAAAACGATGAAACTTTACTAGTCCAATCCGGCAAACCTGTCGCAGTATTCAAAACTAATATTGATGCACCTCGTGTTATAATCTCAAACGCAATGCTCGTCCCCAGATGGGCGACTTGGGATGAATTCAGACGCCTCGAAGGTCTCGGCTTAACCATGTTTGGGCAGATGACTGCAGGCAGCTGGATATATATCGGAACTCAAGGTATCTTACAAGGGACATATGAGACCTTTGCAGAGTGCGGGAGAAAATATTTTAAATCTGATTTATCCGGAAAATTTCTTCTCACTTCAGGCCTAGGTGGAATGGGGGGAGCTCAGCCGCTTGCTGCAACTATGAACGGTGCAGCCTTTCTCGGCATTGAAGTAGATCGTAACAGAATTAAAAAAAGATTAGATACTGGATACATTGATGTTCTTTCAGAAGATCTTAATGAAGCTTTGGATATTGTATTAAAAGCCAAACATGATAAGAAAGCACTCTCGCTTGGACTTGTAGGTAATGCAGGTGAAATTCTTCCGAAAATTTTAGAGAAGGGAATTATCCCTGACATTTTAACTGATCAGACTTCCGCTCACGATACTTTAAATGGCTACGTTCCAATGGGTATGACTTTATACGAAGCATTTTCATTGCGAAAGGATAACCCTAAAAAATATATTTCACTCGCTCAAAAGACTATCGTTAAGCATATTCATGCAATGATTGAATTTCAAAAACTGGGCGCCGTTACGTTCGATTACGGCAACAATATCCGTGGAGAAGCTAAAAGCTGCGGCGTCGAAAATGCATTCAACATTCCTGGCTTTGTTCCTGAATTTATTCGTCCATTATTCTGCGAAGGTAAAGGTCCGTTCAGATGGGCTGCTCTCTCAGGCGATCCGAAAGATATTTATACTACTGATGATGCAGTAAAGGAAGCTTTTCCAGATAATAAATCACTAATAAATTGGATTAATCTTGCTCAGAAGAAAGTACATTTCCAGGGACTGCCTTCTAGAATCTGCTGGCTAGGTTACAGAGATCGAGCTAAGATGGGCAAGATATTTAACAGCCTTGTTTCTTCTGGAAAAGTTAGTGCTCCGATTGTAATCGGCAGAGATCATCTTGATTGCGGTTCTGTTGCATCTCCGAATAGAGAAACAGAAGGTATGAAAGATGGCAGTGATGCTATTGCCGACTGGCCTATCTTAAATGTTTTACTAAATACTATAGGAGGCGCTAGTTGGGTATCCGTACATCATGGCGGAGGGGTTGGTATTGGAAATTCAATTCACGCCGGCATGGTAATAGTTGCAGACGGAACTAAAGAGGCGGAGAAGAGACTAGAAAGAGTGCTGGACTATGATCCCGGATTAGGGATTGTACGGCATGCAGATGCCGGATATGAAAGTGCTATCAATAATGCAAAATTATTTAACATTTCTATACCAATGTTAAAGTGAAAGGAAATAAAAATGAAAGTTAAAGTATTAATTGCCGATAAGTTCCCTGAGCTTTATATAAATCAGCTTAAGGAAGTAGGCCTGGATGTAGATTACCAGCCTAAACTTGGAGAAAAAGACCTGCAGGAAGCGGCCAAAGATGCCGATATCGTAGTAGTGAGATCAACTATTGTTAATGCAGATACAATTAAATCCAGCAAGAAATTAAATCTTATTATCCGTGCCGGAGCGGGAGTTAACAATATTGATATACCCGCTGCAAATCAAAAAGGTGTTTATGTTGCCAATTGTCCTGGAATGAATTCGATTGCAGTTGCGGAATTAGCTATTGGCTTAATGATAGCACTTGACCGCCGCATCCCGGATAATGTTATAGATTTTAGAAACGGAATATGGAATAAAGGCGAATATTCAAAAGCTGAAGGTCTTTTTGGAAAGACGCTTGGTATTATCGGAGTAGGAAGCATCGGTAAGGAAGTGGCAAAGCGAGCATTAGCTTTAGGAATGAATGTATACGGTAAGGATATTTCCAGGATTGAAGGAGTGATGATAAAAGACTTTTCCGAAATGAGTCAACTCCTTCCTCTATGCGATATAGTTACAATACATCTGCCTGCTACACCTCAAACAAAAGGATTATTCAATAAAGAATTATTCGGCTATATGAAACAGAATGCGCTTTTAATTAATACAGCACGAGCCGACATTATTGATCAGGAAGCTTTAATTGACGCAATAAATATAAAAAACATCCGAGTTGCTCTTGATGTTATTAAATACGAACCGGAAGAAAAATTGGCGGAAATAAAATCACCCCTGCAAGAGCTGAAGAATGTTTATGTCACTCATCATATCGGAGCTTCAACTGAACAGGCACAAAATGCAGTTGCTGCTGAGACAATAAGAATTATTAAAGAATTTATAAATAGCGGAGTGATTGCTCACTGGGTAAACAGAGCTAAAATTTCCGATGCGCATTATCAGTTGGTAGTTAAGCATTTCGATAAGCCTGGCGTGCTTGCCTCAATCATGAGCATTATTAGAGATAAGAATATAAATATAGAAGAAATTGAGAATGTAATATTTGATGGCGGTGTAGTAGCTTGCTGTACTATGAAGTTAAAAACTCCTGTAACAACTGAGATGATAAAACAAATGAATGATAATCCGAATGTTTTAAGTGTCTCCCATGTTGCAGTATAATCTTCAAGATAAATATTTTAATTCTCTTTACCGTTAATACTGTAAATTTGAATAACTCAGGCAGAAGCAGGTAATAGTTTTAAATATAAAGTATATGTTAATCCTGTTTTTACCAAGGTAAAACAAATTCTAGTTAATAATTGAGCCTCATTTATAATCATAAATTCTAAAATAAGAATATTGATTTACTTTTTGGCAAATAATTTTATTCGAGTATGTTTTTAGAGGTGGAGAAGTAATTGTCTATTTAAATTAGACCTTTGCTCAATTCAATTTATGTCAAAAGTCCGGTTAGTTAGTATCCAGAAACGTATATACTGGCTACCTATACGTAATTTATTTCAACTATATCGTCGATAAACCCGTAGTAATAAGGTAATCGAGTAATCTGGTTTATGCCGTCTAGATCCTGTTCACTCAGCTCCACAATAAGTGAAGAAATATTTTCTTTGATATAACCTTTAGTTTTATCGGAAAGCTCAAGCCCTAGATTCATTTCTTCTGCTCCATCATATATTGAATTGCTAATCCCTTGTAAATTCCCATTTATTAGGCTAATGACTTTTTTATCCTGAGATGCATAAATATAATTAACAAATGGAATTGAAAAGATATCTTCGATTTCTTCAGCAAAACTTATACCCGATAAATATTTTTCTTCAGTAAAGTTTTTATCGCCAGTTAGGATTAAATTTTGATCCTTCATTTTTGTTTCATCCGTAGTAATCTTAGTATCAATATTGATATCATACATTTCTTGAAATAGAATTTTGCATAATATAACTTCAATTGATGAAACATCTCCGGCTAAAGTAATATCTTTCAAATTGCTATTAGATGGATTGTAATAAATATAAGAATTGCATAGAGAACCTTCAAAAGAAAGCCCATATGATTTGGATACATAGAGGCTTTCGTGCTTAATTAAATCTGTTGTAGGGATCAGTCCTACAGCATCATTATGTTTTTTCAATTCAGTAGTCAATAATGAAGAGGGAAGAAAAACAACTTCCTTCTTCAGTTGAGCCGGGAGGTTTTCAACTATAAGCTTAGAAAAAATATTTTGAGGGAAGAAGATATTCATGTTCAATTTAGATTTATTAAAAAATAAAGGGCATAATAACTATGCCCTTGCTTTTTTAACAAATTGTTACATTTAGCCCTTTGATTTAATTCTAGCAGCTTTACCCGAAAGATTGCGTAGATAATAAAGCTTGGCTCTTCTAACATTGCCTTCTTTAAGCAATTCAATTTTTGCAATCTTTGGCGAATAGTACGGAAATATTCTTTCTACGCCTACACCGCTAGCTATTTTCCGAACCGTAAAAGTTTTGTTGACTCCGCCTCCTCTGATATTGATAACATCTCCTTCAAAAGGCTGTATTCTTTCCTTATCACCTTCGATCACTCTTACATGAACTCTTATATGATCACCGGGATTGAAAGCAGGTATTTCTACCTTTAATTGTTCGGGCAATATGTTGTTTAGATTTATCATACTTATCTCCAGTTATTATAATTTCTCCATTTTTCAGTCAATAATTTCGATTGTTCTTCTTTCCATTTTTTTATTTCTTTTTCATTTCCGGATAAGAGAACCTCCGGTACTTTCATACCTCTATAATCAGCAGGCCGAGTATAATAGGGAGATTCAATCTTCTCTCCATCCTGAAATGAATCGTCTAATGCTGATCCACTGTCGTTCAATACTCCAGGTATCAAACGTATAATAGCGTCAATAATAATTAACGCGGGAAGCTCTCCCCCGGTTAGAACATAATTTCCAATAGAGATTTCATCTGTTGCATATTTTTCTCTAACCCGCGCATCTATTTCTTTATAATGACCAGCGACAAAAATAATATTTTCAGCAAGAGATAACCGGTTTGCTTCCTTCTGGTTAAATATTTTACCACCCGGAGTAGTAAAAATAATATGGTCATATCTTCTCAACTGATGAAGTTTTTCAATACATTCGAAGAACGGTTCAGGTTTTAACACCATTCCTGGCCCGCCGCCAAATGGTTTATCGTCAATCTGCTTGTGTTTGTTAAAAGCGTAATCCCTTAGATTATGGATTACAATTTCAACCTTTCCTTTGTTTTGAGCTCTCTTAATTATGCTTGAATTGAGCGGGCTTTCAAGCAGTTCAGGTACAGCAGAGATAATATCAAATCTCATCATCGTCGTATATCTCATCTCCGGGCTTCAGTATCAATATTTTCTTTTTAGGGTCGAAACTTTCAATAAATTCAAATGAAGCTGGAATCAATATTTCCTTACCATTGTTGTCAATAACATAAACATCATTGGCAGGATAAGAAAGAACATCCTTTATTCTACCAAAGATTAAATTATTCCGGTAAACAATGCTGCCCATTAAGTCATGTATATAATAATGACCTTCGGGCAGCTTATACAAATTTTCTTCATCGACAAAAATATCTTTTCCCGAAAGAACCTTACAGTCTTCAATGTTGTTAAAATTTCTGAATTTAATAAGAAAGTATTCTTTTTGCTTGATTACTCTCTCGACAAAAAATTCTTTCTTGTCGTTAAAAAAATCAATGTAAACCTTACTCAGGTCATCAAATCTTTCCGGAAAATCTGAATAAGAACGAACCTTTACGTAACCTTCTCTCCCGTAAATGGAGATGACCTTCGCAATCAAAAAATAATCTTTCACACAGGAATCAAGAATTATACTTTTTATATCAATCCAATATTTCTAAGATTGCTTTCTTGCCTTCCTTTGCAGCAACCGCCGTTAACAGCGTTCTCATAGCCTGGGCTGTTTTGCCCTGCCTGCCAATAACTTTACCGATGTCCTCTGATTGAACTTTTAGAGACAGAACTATCTTTCGGTCTTCCTGCTCCTTCTCATCAATAGAGACACTGTCGGGATAATCCACAAGATGCTTTGCAATGAATTCAATAAATTCTCTCATAGAAAGAAGCCTCCTATATTACGGTCGGGAGCTCTTAGAAATA
>Ga0075269_10000092_pt1 | contig 14837 bp, 10 predicted proteins | sample SF_Rice_5C_0N_10_FD_69773 | JGI IMG/M metagenome (GOLD analysis project Ga0075269, IMG submission 69773) | Rice paddy soil microbial communities from Twitchell Island, California, USA - SF_Rice_5C_0N_105 | ecosystem: Environmental > Terrestrial > Soil > Paddy field/soil | place: USA: Twitchell... | reverse complement strand
TTTTTAACTTTACTATTAAAAGAATAAGCTAATAAGGTTTTAGAGTAGATTTTTTATCGTTGTTACTAAGGTGAGAAAACATTTAATAAGGTTTCCCTTTAATCTTTATTAGTTGATTTATCGAGAGCATAATAGCGGGTTAAAACCTTATAGCTTGTTGAAAACTTAGTAACTCAAATCCCCATCAAATAAATTAACCTTATTCAATGTATAAACCACATCCGTTTTTCTTATTGCTTAGGAAGTATATTTCTACCTGCTTGTAGATAAATTGGGCAGCACTGATTTCATAAATTCTTTTCTAAACAATATTCAATTTACTTTATTCCTTTCATAAGAAATTACTATATTATATACCAATTGATGGAATTATTTTTATGAATGGAATTTATTACGGGAGACGCCCATTTGACAGCTGAAGAACTCGATGATCTTTTAAAAGAAGCATACGAACATTTGAAGCAGGGCAGGTACCGGATGGCGTTGACTGCCGCTAAACAAGTTTACGAAGAAAGACAATTTGATTATAACGCTGTTTCATGCTTAGCCTGGGCTTTACTTGAGAATGGCTACCCTTCACAGGCACTTGAGATGGCAAATCTGGCAGTGCAGATAGGAGGAGAAAGCGTAAATTCGAGATTATACCGGGGATTCCTACTTATGAGGATGAGCATCTTTGAAGGTGCTATTTCAGATCTTGACTGGGCTATAAAGAAAAGACCTGACCTGCTCGCTTGGGCACATCTTAATAAAGCCAGAGCTCTGGGCGGTTTAGGCAGATACTTTGAAGGCCTGGAAGAAATAGAAAAAGCAATTGAAATAGATAAAGGCGAAACACCTAAGCTCGTTAAGGTAAGAGACTGGTTCAGAAAGACACTCGGCTATGATGAAAGTTTTTTCAGCGGGATCTTTTCTAAAAAGACATCTTTAATCAATGAAGGTGAACAGGCACTTATTGAGAAGGAACCCTGGTTCTCTCTTTGGGCTGCAAGGGATACTCTTAATACTCCTTCTTTAAGAGATGAACACAATGAAGCTCATATACTGGAATTAAAATCATTATTAGAATTGTTCCAGATTAAAAACGCTTATAAGAAAGCAGAATCAATAAAAGAATTTTTGGGAGATGACGAACACTTTCAGGTTTTATATCAGAAAGTCTTGAAGCAGTATAACGGGGAAGCTTTTGACGAAATTGAAGAAGTATTATTTGAGCCTCCTCAAAAACATACTGAAGCTGAAATAAATGAGAATAAACTTTTCCACGTTTATCAAATAAAAACTTACGACTTAATTGAAAACCTGCGAGCTGGTAAACGAACATACCTGCTTCAATTTAATGAGGACTCTATATTATATATCGGAGTAGAGGTTGTCCTGGATAATCCTTTCTTCGGGAATAAGAATATTGACATAGAGGGAACAGCAATTTGGTATTTGAATGATGCTGAAGTAGGCCAGCACCATTATACATTAGGAATGGAAAAAGACTGGAAGATAGTAGAATTTGTTCAAAGCTGGGGAACGGAAAAGCCTGGATTTTGGAAAGAGGGACAAGGAAAGGTTGATATTTATTTAGATAACTATTTAGTTTGTTCGCGCTGGTTCTTAATCGGAGAATCTGAAATATTTAATTTTGAAGAGGCGCAAATACGTTTAACTGAATCTCAGCCTCTTGAGAAACCGATTACCGAGCAGCCGATAGAGATCAAGTCCTCTGCTCTAAAACCGCAGGAAGAAAGGCCTCTCGAGGAGCTGCTTGCAGAGCTTGATACATATATCGGGCTGCAAGGTGTTAAACAATCTATGAAGGATTTTGTTGATTATCTAAAGTTTCTTAATGAAAGGAAAAAGCTTGGATTAAAGACCCAGGAGAATCTAAGCGTTCATTCGGTATTCTTAGGTAATCCGGGAACGGGAAAAACCTCTACTGCCCGTTTACTTGGTAAGATTTTTAAAGCTATGGGGCTTCTTAAGAACGGACATGTAATTGAAGTGGACCGTGCCGGAATTGTAGGCCAGTACATCGGTGAAACAGCACAAAAGACGAACAAGGTAATAGACGAAGCAATTGGCGGGCTTTTATTTATTGACGAAGCTTATATGCTGAAAAAAGAAGGCAGCGCTCAAGACTTCGGGCAGGAAGCCATCGATATATTATTAAAGAGAATGGAAGACAGTAAGGGAGAATTTGCAGTAATAGCGGCAGGGTATCCTGAAGAAATGAATTCATTCATCAACTCAAATCCCGGGTTAAAATCCCGCTTTAATCATTTCTTCAATTTCGAAGACTATACGCCCGAGGAGCTGGTAGATATTTTTAAATTATTTGCAGAAAAGGAAGAGTATTCGGTTAAGGAAGAAGCACTTGAATTATTAAAAAGGCAATTTATAAATCTATACCGGAAAAGGGATAAATCCTTCGGTAATGCGAGATTAGTTAGGAATTATTTTAACGAATCTAAGATCAATCTAAGCAAGCGGTTTTTAAAAGTACCTGAAGGCAATAGGACAAAGGAATTAATGACTACAATTGTCGACCTGGATATAATGCCGATAATTCAGGAGGGTAAGATTAGAGATGTAAAAATCGGCATTGATGAAGATGCTCTATCCAAGTCATTGAACAAATTAAACAATCTCATCGGGTTGGAAACTGTAAAAAAAGAAATTTATGAACTGGTTAAACTTGCAAGATTCTATTATGAGCAGGGCGAAAACCTGCATGATAAATTTTCATCTCATCTAATGTTTCTCGGAAATCCCGGCACCGGTAAGACTACAGTTGCAAGGCTCTTCAGCGAGATATATTCTGCGCTTGGAATACTTCCCAAGGGCCATTTAATAGAGATTGACCGTCAGGGTTTAGTTGCAAGCTACGTAGGGCAGACTGCCGAAAAAACAAAGGCTGCAATAGACAGAGCAATCGGTGGAACTTTGTTTATCGATGAAGCATACACTCTTATTAAATCGGGCGAAGGAAGCAGCTCCGACTTCGGTAAAGAAGCTTTAGATACACTTCTTAAAAGAATGGAAGACGATAGGGGCAGATTTATTGTAATTGTTGCCGGCTATACCGATGAGATGAATAACTTTATTAGATCTAATCCCGGACTTCAATCTCGATTTACGAAAAGGATTTTCTTCGAGGATTACTCACCCGATGAGCTTATCCGAATTACTGAAAACCTATTAGAAAGTAAAGGGCATATACTTGACGATGAAACTAGAGAACCATTAAGAAAGTATTTCAATAAAATATACCGTAACCGGGATAAAACATTCGGGAATGCCCGAGTAGTAAGGGATCTTGTTGAAGGCACATTGAAAAATCAAATGCTTAGGGTTGCAGATATACCTGTAGAAGAGCGCCATGAAGAAGTATTAAAATATATACTCCCCGAAGATATGGGTAATCTGACTGAGCATAAGAGAGAAAAACAATCAATAAAAATTGAAGGAGACCCGGAGCTTCTAAATAGATATTTAAAGGAGCTTGCTGATTTGCCTGGATTAGATTCAGTAAAGAAATCAGTTACTAAATTGATTAGCAGCTTAAAGGTTGCTAAATTAAGAAAAGAGCGAGGGCTTCAAATTATACCTAAAAACCTTAATTCTGTTTTTACCGGTAATCCCGGTTCAGGTAAAACAACAGTAGCAAGACTGCTTAGCAAAATTTATAAAGAATTAGGGATCTTAGAGAAAGGACATTTGGTAGAAGCTGACCGTTCAGTATTGATTGCAGGCTTCCAGGGGCAGACAGCATCAAAGACAAATGACATTATAAATAAAGCGATCGGAGGATTACTGTTTATTGATGAAGCATATACACTTACAAGGGATTTTTCAGAATTAGGGCAGGAAGCGATTGACACTTTACTTAAAAGAATGGATGATGATGCCGGTAAATTTGTTGTTATAGCCGCAGGCTACACCGATGAAATGAAAAGCTTTCTTAATTCAAATCCGGGAATTGAGTCAAGGTTCCCGAATGTGCTTACATTCGAAGATTACACTCCAAGGCAAATGCTTGAGATTGCAAATATAATAAGTGAAAAGAACGGCTATAGGCTGGATGAAGGGGCTTGGCAGCTTCTACTTGAAATTTTCAAAAAGCTATATGACAAACGAGATAATAATTTCGGAAACGCTAGAACAGTAAAGAATATATTATACAAAGCAATAAGCAACCAGGAGGAAAGGATTCTTAATCTTTACGAGCCTAATGATGATGATCTAATGACTATTACATTTGAAGATGTTAACAGAATTGAGATAAGTGAGATTTAGAGAGGGAAAAATAAAAACAGATTTTGTGAAACAAAGGTAATTGAATCATTGATATGAATCACTATAAAAGGATATATAAGGATAAATTAAACTTTTAGATATTAAATTTTAGAAATATACATTTATTGCTATTGACAAGTAATCACTCATGAGTTATCTTTGTCGTTACTAAAATGAAATTTGAAAACAGAAATATAACTCCAAACAAAATGGCAATGTGTCTTTGCTGTATGATGATGTGTATGTCATCGCGGAAGGACGCAGCCTGATTATAATAAATTAGGAATTTTAACTGAGCCCTTCCCGAAAGCGTGAAGGGCTTTTTTTATTGCAATAAATGATAATAACATAAGAAACTAAATAAAATATTTGAGCTCTTATCGAGAAAGGTAGAGGGATCAGGCCCTATGAAACCTTAGCAACCGTCCCGATGAAAATCGGGAGCCATGGTGCTACTTCCTGCCCACATCCGGGAAACCGGGAATACGGGAAAGATGAGAGAAGAAGTTTTTTAAACCTCTTCGATTAATCTTAACCGAAGAGGTTTTTTTTTGATGTTTAAGATACAATGTTTTGAATAGCTTGGTTTAATAAATTGAGAATAAATTAAAATAATACTAATACAAATCGAAAGGATAAAACCATGAGCACCAACGGAAAAGAAAGACACTACAAGTATGAAACACTGCAATTGCATGCCGGGCAGGTTCCGGATCCGACTACAGGTTCACGAGCAGTGCCTATATATCAGACCACATCGTATAACTTTAACGATGCACAGCATGCTGCCGATCTATTCGGCCTGCAGAAGTTCGGGAATATTTATACCCGTATTATGAACCCGACAACCGATGTATTCGAAAAGAGGGTTGCTGCACTTGAAGGAGGAGTTGCTGCTTTAGCAACATCATCCGGACAGGCTGCACAATTTTTAGCTATTGCTACAATAGCACAAGCCGGAGAGAATATTGTATCTACAAGTAATATCTACGGAGGCACATATAATCAATTTAAGGTTGCATTCCCGCGTTTAGGAGTGAATGTAAAATTTGTTGACGGAGACGATCCTAAAGAATTTGAAAAATTGATAGATTCAAAAACAAAGGCTTTATATGTCGAATCAATCGGAAACCCAAGATTAAATGTAGCTGATCTAAAAGCTTTAGCCGAAGTAGCACATAGGCATGGCATACCATTAATTGTAGATAATACATTCGGAGCAGCGGGTTACCTCGTTAGGCCAATTGATCATGGTGCCGATATTGTTGTTGCATCTGCTACCAAATGGATCGGGGGGCACGGAACTTCAATCGGCGGTGTAATTGTAGATTCAGGCAACTTTGATTGGGGCAACGGTAACTTCCCTATCTTTACAGAGCCCTCTCCTGGTTATCATGGGCTTAAATTCAATGAAGTTTTTGGTAAAGGCTCTCAATTCGGAAACATTGCTTTCATTATCCGCGCAAGAGTTGAAGCATTACGAGATTTCGGCCCGGCAATAAGCCCGTTCAATGCTTTCCTTTTATTACAGGGACTTGAAACTTTATCATTGAGGATTGAAAGGCATGCACAAAACGGATTAGCTCTAGCGCGATGGCTGGAAAAAAATCCTAATGTAGAATGGGTATGGTATCCTGGCCTCGAAAGCCATCCTTACCATGAGGCCGCAAAGAAATATTTGAAAAAAGGCTTATTCGGGTCAATGCTTGCTTTCGGAATTAAAGGCGGCATTGATGCAGGTAAAGCATTTATCGACAATGTTAAACTCTCAAGTTTACTCGCTAACGTAGGTGATGCTAAGACACTTGTTATTCATCCGGCGTCTACAACACATCAGCAGCTTTCAGACGAAGAACAAAAAGAAGCAGGTGTTCTGCCGGAATTGATAAGAGTATCTGTCGGTATTGAACATATTGATGATATAATCGAGGATTTTGATATCGCCATAAATACAGCACTAAAAAATAAAGTTCACGCTTAAAGATCAACATCTAATTATATTATATAGGGCAGAAAAATTTTTCTGCCCCAGTTAAATTTTTATTAAGTTTGATAATTATTAATTATTTTTTTTACAAAGAAAAATAAATATGGAAACTGCTCTGAAAGAATCAGTTGAAATAGCAGCAAAAACTAACTTCGCCAAACTTAATGACGAAAATAATCCTCTTATATTAGAATCAGGTGAAAAGCTTAGCTCGGTAACTGTTTCTTATCAAACATACGGCAGTTTAAATAAGGACGGCAGCAATGCAATCTTAGTTTGCCATGCTCTTACCGGCAATGCCCATGCAGCCGGAATAATAACCGGAGAAGAAATAGTAAAATCCGATAAGATTGAATACCTATATAAATATAATAAAATGTTTTTAGGAAAATCCGGATGGTGGGAGCCTTTAATCGGCCCGGGGAAAGTTTTTGATACCGATAAGTATTTTGTCATATGTTCTAATTTTTTAAGCGGGTGCTACGGCACAACCGGCCCTTCTAGCATTAACCCTAAAACAGGGGAACAATATAAACTTGACTTCCCTTCCATAACTGTAAGAGATATGGTTACAGTTCAATATGAATTATTAAAAAACTTAGGTGTAAAAAAATTAGTTACAGTTGCCGGCGGCTCGCTCGGCGGAATGCAAGTACTCGAGTGGGCGGTTATGTATCCTGAATTTGTAGGATCTATTATTCCGATTGCAACAGCGGCAAAACATTCTCCCTGGTGCATCTCATTAAATGAAACAGCCAGGGATGCAATAATAAATGATCCGGAATGGAATAATGGAAATTATACTGTTCAGCCGTATAGAGGCTTAAGCCTTGCACGCAAAATTGCTATGATTAGTTACCGCAGTGCTGCCTCGTTTGATTTAAAGTTTAGGCGTGAGTTAATAGAGGGGAAAAACAACATATTCGGAAAAAGGAAGCAATTTCAAATAGAAAGCTACCTTGAATATCAGGGCGAAAAACTTGTCAATAGATTTGATGCAAATACATACCTATATATAACTAATGCAATGGACATTCATGACATAAGCACGGGCCGGGGGACACTGGCCGATGTACTTGGAAATATTAAAATACCCTCATTAAATATCGGCATATCGACTGATGTACTTTACCCTGCATCGGAACAAAAAGAGATAGCATCAAGAATTCCAAACTCTAGATATGTCGAGATCAATTCTATATACGGCCATGATGCCTTTCTTATTGAATTTGAGCAATTAAGCGAGTTTATATATCATTTCCTTTATTAGTAGTAGAGGTCACATAAAATACTCCATGTGCCTGGTTCAATATTATTATTATACAAAAGATTAGATATTAGAACAGAAAAAATTTGGGACATGGCGGTCTACTTGCGGATCTACATTCACCATGCCCCAAGGTGGGCTTAAAGAAGAGAGGCAAACTCTATAGTTTACTTTTTTACTTGCTGAATAATAGCAATCTTCATTCCAACCATTCCTTTATTAAATAAATGACCTTAATCTCGATTTTACATGAAATCGTTTGTAGTAATAATATACCCAGCCTATTAAATTTCTCACCGTTTGGAAGTAGAAAAAAACAGTTTCTCAAACCGGAGAACGCTTTGAATTGAATATTTTCTTATATTAATATGGTGTGATTTAAAACTCATTTTACATAATAAATTCGCAATAGTAATAAAAGTGCTGAATAATTAAACTCTGGCATTATTTTATATATATGTATTGTGATTTTTTGAAAGGTAAAAATGAGCAAAGCATTTTCGTATATAAGTTGGAAGTGATTTTAACTTAGAGCTGTTTTAGCAATCAATAAAATAAAATTAATGAATAAGAAATATAAATTTGAATTTGAGTTATTTGATTCTTTTGAGGATATGTGTTTTGTCATATCCAAGTCCGGAGAGATTTTAGCTTTGAATAGATCAGTTTATGATACTTTAAAATTTACATCCGGTAATTTAATCGGCAGTAATTTCTATGATCTAATGGAGCCAACTTTTATCCCTAAGGCCAAGCATGTTTTGAATGATTGCTTAGAAAGGAATAAAAGCGATAACACTTACCTTAAATTCAACTGCCTCGGGAAAAACTATGATGTTAATCTTGATTTTATTCCCTATCCTTCAAGTGACAGAACAAATTCATCTAAAGAGTGTTTTATTTTAGCTAAAGACATTACAGATCAGCGTAATAAAGAAATAGATTTAATGAGATTTTATTATGTTGCACAGAATACGGTTAATCCCGTGCAAATAGCTGATCTGCAAGGGAAAATGGTTTATGTAAATCCTGCATTTATTGAAGCAAGCGGTTATAGTAAAGAAGAGTTGATCGGAAAAAACCCTAACGTCTTCAGCAGCGGAAAACATTCAAGGAAATTCTGGCAGAAGATGTGGAATACCATAAATAGCGGTAAGGTTTGGTTCGGAGAAGTAGAGAACCGGAAAAAAAGCGGTGAGCCTTTTTTTACACAACTGCTTATATCCCCTATTATAGACAGCGAAGGAAAGGTAACCGGGTTTTTCGGAATCCATCGTGACCTATCTGAAAAGAAGCTTCTTGAAAAGCAGCTAATTCATACACAAAAAATGGAAAGCATCGGGACGCTTGCCGCAGGTGTAGCTCATGAAGTTGGTAATCCGCTGGCTTCAATATCAGCGTTAGTACAAGTGGTTCAGAGATCAACTAACGATGAATTTGCTAAAGAGAAATTAGAGTTGATAAAAAAACAAGTAACCAGGATTTCTAAAATAATCCGTGATCTTGTAGATTTTTCAAGGCCGTCAAATTATGAATTGCAATTAACGGATATAAATCAAAATATTGCCGAGGCTGTTGAAATAATAAAGGTCGGTGCTAAAGCAAAGGATATTCTATTTGATCTTGATTTGGATAATAAAATTCCAATGCTGCCGTTAATATCAGATCAGATCCAGCAGATTTTTGTCAACATCCTTCTTAATGCAGTTGATGCAATTGCGGAAATTGGCCAATCTAAAGAACAGCATAAAATTTCCATTACCTCCAGCTTAAACGAAGATTACGTGATAATCTCTTTTAAGGACACAGGCAGAGGAATTATAGATGAAAATTTAGGTAAAGTCTTTGAGCCGTTTTACACGACTAAGAAAGAGGGAAAAGGAACAGGGCTTGGCCTGTGGGTAAGCTACGGAATTGTTAAGAGCTTTCAAGGAGACATAAAAGTAGAAAGTAAATTAAGCAAAGGGACAACTTTTACGATAACATTGCCAATACAACCATAAAATATGAGTTAATATATGCCAGAAAGAATATTAGTAGTAGATGATGAAGATATAATTAGAGAATCCCTGACCTTTGTACTGAAAAAGGAAGGGTACATAGTGCAAGACGCCGAAAATGGTTTAGTTGCTTATAATATACTTCAAGAAGAATCATTCGACCTTGTGATTACAGATCTCGAGATGCCCGAAATGAAAGGAATTGAACTGCTTGAAGAAATTAAAAAACTTAATATTCAGACTTCGGTTATTATAATTACGGCTTTCGGATCTTTGGATACGGCAATTTGCGCATTAAGAAGCGGTGCAAGCGATTATTTATTAAAGCCGGTTGAATTTGATGAACTATTGATTAAAATAAAAAGATTATTCGAAGTTAAAAACTTATTGCTCGAGAACCGCCTATTAAGGAAGGAAGTACAAAGGAATTTCGATTTTGAAAATATAATCGGTAAGAGCCCTGCAATTAAAAAGATTTACGATATGATTCAAATAGTATCTGAAACAGATACCACTGTATTAATAACCGGCAAGAGCGGTACCGGAAAGGAATTAGTTGCCAGGGCACTCCATTATAACAGCAGAAGAAAGAATAAACCATTAATTTCGGTAAACTGCGGAACTATTGCCGAAAACTTAATTGAAAGTGAACTATTTGGCCATAAGAGAGGCGCTTTTACCGGTGCTATATCAGATAAAGACGGGCTTGTAAAAGCTGCAGATGGAGGTACGCTATTTCTTGACGAGATCAGTGAGCTCCCTCTTCAGCTGCAGGTAAAGCTCTTAAGAATATTACAAGAAAAGGAATATACTCCTGTCGGTTCAACTGCCTCCATTTTGGTTAATGTAAGATTCCTTGCTTCTACCAACCGGGATCTTAAAGAAGAAGTTGCCGGCGGAAGATTTAGAGAAGATCTTTATTATAGATTAAATGTTGTTGAAATAAATCTTCCTTCATTAAAAGAAAGAGAAGAGGATATTCCGCTACTTGCAGACCATTTCTTAAATAAATATAGAACGGAAATGAATAAGAACATCAAGGGCATTGATCCTGAGGCTATGAGAGCAATGATGGCATACGAATGGAAGGGTGAAATAAGAGAAGTTGAAAACACTATAGAACGCGCAGTTATATTCTGCAAACAGGAATTTATAGGCTTAAAAGACTTGCCTCAGGTTTTCAGCTCAAAAACCGGAGCAGTGGATTTCTCTAAGATAGGTTCCCTTGATGACTCAGTTAGAAAATTTGAAAAAGACTATATCTTCAAGGCACTGGAAAACAATAATTTTGATAAGGAAAAAACTGCTGAATTATTGAAGGTGGGCTTATCTACTTTATATAGAAAATTAAAAGAATTGGACATAAAAGCATAATTATTTATAGTTCGCGTCTTTAAAAGCAAAAAATGGTATTCTCAATTATTACAACCATTTATTTTGGGATTTTCATTTACGGGAACAGAATAACTCTATTTATCTGAAAATATTCCCCAATATTCTAAAATCTTTCGTTTAATTATAAAATTTCCACTTATTTTTTCCTTCATTATTTGCAATATCTGGCACGCAAATGGTTAAATTGATTTAATTAGAGGGTAAATTAATTAAATGTGTCTTCTAAATAAAAGCTAATGAAAAATATAGTCGTATATAGTTCAGATTCGAATATTTGCTTAAGTCTACTTATGTATTTACAGAATGATTATAATGTAACTACAACAACTAACTTAAATATTTTGCAATCTATGACGAGCAATATCAAGTTTGATATGATTATCATAGATACCGATCCGTCTAAATCAATTGAAACTGCATGCCGTGAAATCCGCCAAAACGACCCGGATATTCCAATCATTCTAACTTACGTTTATGGGCACAATAACAAATTGTTTGATACGAACATAAGAAAATACGCTAGTTCTATTTTCTATAAGCCGTTCGATCTTAATGAGGTTACACAGGAGTTAGCTTCTTTGTTAGTGTAAAGAACAAAAATGGGGAGAGAAAGAATTGAGGCAAGTATGGTAACACTTACCAATATCTTAGTGCCGACAGATTTTTCGGAAAATTCAACTCAAGCTCTCGAATTTGCACATTATCTGGCAATGTCCTCCAAAGCCTCTCTCCATGTCTTGCATATTGTAGAGCCTATAATTACATCCGGACTGGGTCGAGAAAATCTTATTAAAGAAAAGTTTATACACTTCAAGCTTCTTGAGGCAGAAGAAGAACTTAGAAGGTTTATAAATAAAATATCTCCCCAAGGAATCCGGATTATTGAAGCATTGAAGCAAGGCAAACCGCACGAACAGATTTTACAATATTCAACTCAAAACCATATTGACCTGATTGTTATTGCTTCACACGGGTGTACTGGTTTATCTCATTTAATCACTGGGAATGTTGCAAATAAGGTGATCCGGTTTTCGGAGGTTCCAACTATTTGTATAAAGACTAATAATTTGGTATTGCAAAAGGAAAATTCAGTTCACAAGAATAATTTTGCTGAGAACTGGTTCGGCTAAAAATATTTAATATTCAATCATCAAGGGGTGAATTATGAATATAGTTAAATGCGTCATATTGTGTTCGGCTTTGTTGCTATTTACAGATAATTTATTCTCTCAGAACAAAACGGACGGGTGGGAAGAAGGAAGTCAATATAATAAGTATTTCCGATTCGGGAAAGTAGATACTGTTACCGGAAAAATACTTAAGATAGAAAAAAAATCCCCTCTCCCCGGAATGGCAGAAGGTGTAGAGCTGCTCATTCTAAACGGAAAAGATACCGCAATAGTCCAATTATGCCCATGCTGGATGGCTGAAAACCTTCAATTAAATTTGAAGGTGAATGATGAAGTAGAAGTTGAAGGCTGTAAAGCTACGTGCAACAAAGTGAATATATTGATGGCTTCAAAGCTCGTCGCCCCCGGAATTATTCTACAGCTTCGAGATGAAAAAGGAAGCCCTATATGGGACAGATTAAGATAGTTCATTTTATTTGCTCAAAAACTATTTTAATTGCATGATAACTTATTATTTATTGACTCATTAGCAATGCAGTTAATAAGGGAAATTATATGCTTTCCCCAATACCTTTGTCTTTTATCATGAATACCAAAATCTTAAGTTTTCTATTCAAGTTCATATTACCATTTCTTAAGCAGGCGTTTTGAAATTTAACTATATGACATTTTGTCATATATATATATAATTGCTTGGCACTCAGATAATTGCTAGTTTTAAAAGGGATAAAAGATTAAATAACTGCTTCCGCCGGTTTTCTTTGAATTCCAGATATCCACTGTTTTATTATTGACCATGTCGGAATAGGAATAAAATATCTTTTAACAGCAGGTTTATGTTTATAGGTACAATAGTAGATTTTGTCAACCACAAAAGATTAACTTTTGAACATTATCAAATAATCAGTCAGGAAGATGAGGTGATTACCTGAGTTTTGGTAAAATAAGAATATTATTTCCATCGACTATTAAACCGATTGATGTTAAATTCTGTCACAATATTTATTTTACTTTTTTATTTACTAAATAACTTGATACAATTATGATAAAGATACTAGGGCAATATTTAATTATTATTCCAATATTGCTGGTTTTATCAATTTTGGGTTGTAAAAATAGCGTATCCCCATATGACCCAGTTGCCGATCAAAATAATATTCCGTGGTCTAGAATTACTTCAGGTAAAATTGCTTATTCCCAACAGGTTTATACTGATCAGATAATTAACTTTTTATTTGAAATGAATTCAGGTACTAAACAACTCAAAGTGCTAAATAGAAATTCACTTTATCAGTTTTCATATTTAACCTGGTCCAATGACGGTTCGCATATAACTTTCGTTGACTATGATGACACCGGGGCATATTTAGAATTGTTCAATATAGATTCAAATGGGACTAACATTGCTTATGTTTACCCCGATACTATATCACATAGTTATCCATCATGGTCTAATGACGGACGCCTGGCATATTGGACAAATTCTTATAATTTCCCCTCAGGTATTTCAATAAACGGTTCTCCTTTTTTTAATAGTTCCATATGCAATTTAAGCAGAGCAGCTTGGTCTCCTGACAATAAATATCTTGTAGTCTCGATGCGTGATAGTACTTCACAAGGCGCTCTTTATAAAGTAAATATATCTAATAAAACTTACTCCCCTCTTCTTGAAGGTACCGGAATTGATTCTGTGAATGGAAGCCTTATCATATTTGATCAGCCGCAATTCTCACCAGACGGTTCGCAGATTGTATTTGCTAAATGGGGATATTCATTAGCTAACCAAAGTGAAATATGGATAATGAATTCAGATGGGACAAATCTTAGAAGAATTACGAGCGGGAGTTATGATATAAATCCAGTTTGGTCTCCTGATGGTACGGAAATATTATTTGAACGTTCCGGCAGCCCCGATAATCTCTTTATAATAAATGTTGACGGAAGTAATTTAGCCCAAGTTACTAAAAACGGCGGAAGCTACCCTAGCTGGACTAAATAAAAATTGAGAAACCATTTCCCTGAAGGATAAATATTCCTTCGAGAAATGGTTTTTCAAATATATCGTTAAGCATAGTCATAAATAATAAAATCAATTTATCATCTTATCAGAGTATCAATAGTATATTCATTTTGTTTAATTCTGCGCTGAAAGATTTGATTGGTTTAATTCAAAAAGCTCTTTATAAATTAAATCGCAAACCATCTTAAGCTGGCCGTCTTTTTCGCCTCCGGCAATATCTTTAATTGCTTTGATACCTTTATTATTTCTAATTCTGCCCAGCGAAACAGCGGCTAATATTCTTTTATAAGTTTCACTTGAGGTGTCATTTAAAATATCCACCAAAACATCTACTGATTGATTTATTTTATATTTACCTGAATAATAAATACAGCATTGACTTACTCCCGAATTAACTGATAATATTCCCATTACTATAATATTGGCTTGTTTTTCAGTAAGCTGTTTTTCATCCGTTCCCAGGTTCATTCCATAGGAAGAGGCTGCAGTCAAAATGGCAATTACCAAAACTGCTGCTGTCATCAATTTTACTTTTGTCTTTTTCATTTTATTACCTTTCATTTTTGGTTTCATATATATAGACTCAACCAAAAAGAAATCGATTACTATTATTTAACAGGCGGTTATATTACCAGATAAATGGTTGAAAACTTATATTTACATATTTGATTTTAATTAATTAGGAGATTTTATTGCACAAGATATAAGATAAAATCGCTTTAGGTTTCTAATTACTAATTTTACTAAG
>Ga0075269_10000091_pt1 | contig 14944 bp, 8 predicted proteins | sample SF_Rice_5C_0N_10_FD_69773 | JGI IMG/M metagenome (GOLD analysis project Ga0075269, IMG submission 69773) | Rice paddy soil microbial communities from Twitchell Island, California, USA - SF_Rice_5C_0N_105 | ecosystem: Environmental > Terrestrial > Soil > Paddy field/soil | place: USA: Twitchell... | reverse complement strand
TAATAGAAAATTATTGTTTTGAATTTAACTTTGAAAGGGGAAGTTAGGAGACTATAATTTTGAATACTGCTTTTACTAATCAATTATTTATCCTTTGAAAATTGTTCAAAGTAAACTTGAATTGTTGCTATAAATTCGTACTATATTCAAAAATAATTAAAGTAAAATTAAGGATCGTTTTAATATTATTAAGGATTTAAGTATTTTTACAGTGAAAATGTTAGCTTTTATAATTGAGCCTGCTCTTAACCGGCATATTTAGATAGATAATGGAAATATTTTTAGCCTTTGAAATAATTTTTCTGGAAATAATATATTTTAGACAAGGCTCATGAATTTATTAGAACAGCAAGCGAAAAATTTAATTGCTGCGTATATTAAACAGTTAAAAGTCAACGGTTATACAACCAGAGAACCGGTAAAAAAGCAATATAATTTTGAAGTTGAAATTAAAAAAGATAATGAAAGGCTTAAGCTCTTAGTTTATTTCGGCAATAAGGGATTAAAGACAGTAATTCAAGGGAACGCAGAGTCAGGAATTTATGCAAATCTTAGTGAATTACTATACGGGGAGAATTTATTTTATAAACAACCTTTAGAGATTAAAGAGCCGGAAAGTTATATAGGAACAGATGAATCAGGAAAAGGTGATTATTTTGGCCCTCTAGTAATCTGCGGTTTCTATGCAAATAAAGATTCTTCACCTGTATTAAAGAGAATCGGAGTAAGGGACAGTAAAGAACTGACTGAAAATTCAATAAAAAAGATCTCTTCTGAAATCAAAAAGATATCTGCGGGCAAATTCAACTTGATTGTAATAAATCCTGATAAATATAACCAACTTCATGAACGGGTGGGAAATGTAAACAGGATCTTAGGCTGGGGGCATGCAAAAGTAATTGAGAATTTACTTACCAATAATCCGGCAAGTGAAGCAATTAGCGATAAGTTCGGTGACGAAAGCTATATAAGGAATTCATTACAGGAAAAAGGAAAGAATATTTTACTGCATCAATTAACAAAGGCAGAACGTTACACGGCAGTTGCTGCTGCTTCTATATTAGCGAGAGAAAAATTCTCGGAATGGTTTGAGATACAAAAGCAGGTGTTGGGAATCGAGCTTCCAAAAGGTGCATCGGTAATGGTAGAAAAGACTGCCACTGACATAAAAAACAGGTTCGGCGAATCAAGGTTAAAAGAGCTGGTAAAGTTTCACTTTAAAACAACAACAAAAATCATTTAGCAATTTATGTGTTAAAGAGGAATAAATATGGTTGTAAGCACTAAAGTAAAAAGAATAGGAATATTAACCGGAGGCGGAGATTGTCCCGGACTAAATGCAGTAATACGCGGCGTAACTAAACCCGCGCAGGATTACGGTATGTCAGTACTAGGAATAATTGACGGTTTCGAAGGCTTAGTAGAAGGAAGAGCACGCGAACTGAAGAACGATGATGTATCAGGAATATTAGGCCGCGGAGGTACTATATTAGGCTCTTCAAATAAAGGTGATCCGTTTCATTGGCCGGAATTAAAAGACGATAAGATTGAGATAGTTAATAGGGCAAATTCAGCTTTAAAGAACTATCAGGCATGGAATCTTGATGCGCTGATTGCAATCGGCGGAGACGGTACAATGCATATTTGCAACAAACTTGGCCAGATGGGAATGAATATGATCGGAGTACCAAAAACAATTGATAACGATCTTGAAGCAACTGATCTTACTTTCGGACATGATTCCGCAGTTTATGTTGTAGCCGAAGCTTTAGACAGGCTGCATACGACTGCATCCTCTCATCATAGAGTTATTGTAATGGAAGTAATGGGCAGATATGCAGGCTGGATAGCCTTAAACGGCGGGCTTGCAGGTGGAGCGGATATTATTCTAATCCCTGAAATACCGTTTTCATGGGATAAAGTATATGATAAAATTCTGAAGAGAGAATTACAGGGAAAAAAGTTCAGTCTTGTTTGCGTCGCCGAAGGAGCAAAGCCTAAAGACGGTGAAATGGTAATTAAAGGTACCGATATGAAGCGTCACGACCCGACACAATTAGGCGGCATAGGAGAGTTAGTCGCAAAAAAGATTGAAGAGAATACCCGACGGGAAACAAGAGTAACCGTGCTTGGACATTTGCAGCGCGGCGGAAGCCCAACACCGTTTGATAGAATTCTATCAACGAAATTCGGTACATTCGCAATTGATTTGGCAGCAAGGCATAAGTTCGGCAGGATGGTAGCTTTAAAGGGAGATTTGATTAAAAACGTTAAAATTGAAGATGCAATTTCACACCAAAAGTTAGTGCAGCCGAATAACCAAAACGTTATAGCTGCAAAAGCTGTTGGTATCTCATTCGGTGAATAAAAAATTTCATCTAAAATTAAAAAATTCAAAAACTTCAGTTGATTTTGCGGGCGGTTAAATATATATTTGACCACCAAATTTAAAAGAAGTTTGGTAATCCCAAAACACACCATTAGTTTAACTTGATAAAGCCCTAATGGATATGAGTTCTTAGACAATTAGTACGGGGTCGTAGTTCAGTTGGTTAGAACGCCTGCCTGTCACGCAGGAGGTCGCGAGTTCGAGTCTCGTCGGCCCCGCAAAATAAAAAAATCCCTTCTTGTAAGGGATTTTTCATTTTAAAACAAGTAGCTTTTCCTTCATTACATATAATCAGGGAAATAAATTAAAACTTAATTTGATATTGATGCTTTGTAAACAAATTAAGAATGAACCGAAGAATATTTTTCTTTTTTGCTTTATTTTATGGGACTTAATAAATCAAAAATCAATTCTAAGCTCTCATTTTTGAATAAGTAGTGTAAATATATGGCTAAATCGAAAATCGAAGCTTATAAGAGAAAAATTGGGCAAAAACCTACGCTATTTCGTAACTATTTTTATGTCTGCGGTGATATTTTGACCGGCAATTTATAATATGCACTATTTTAGAAAGAGATGCCTCCAATTCGGTATAATTATTTTGAATATATTTGGGCAATTATGAATCTATTATTCTTCTTTGACTTCAGCTTGTTCAAATGGAATATCAGAGAGATCTATTTTAGGGTATTTCTCTTTAAAATAATTCAGTGACCATTCACTAGTTAATAAAATAACAATCCTATCCAGGGAATCAATTGCAATTACTGCACCGGCAGGCATGACTAATTTATCTAACTCACTTTCTTCGATAGAAGGGTTAAGCCATCGAAGTACTTTCCAATTAGTCTGCTCAAGCCTTGATTCAGCTCCATATTCACTTTCCAAACGATACTGAACTACTTCGAACTGGAGAGGACCGACAGCTCCTAATAAGGGAGTTTTTTGTACAGAGCTCTTCAAATAAAATGCTTGAATTACTCCTTCCTGCAGAAGCTGGTCGAGTCCGTCTCTGAATTTTTTATAATTTGAAGGATTAGGATTATGCATAAAGACGAAATGTTCCGGTGCAAATTTCGGTATCTCATGAAAAACCACAGATGGATTTTCAGTTATCGTATCTCCGATTCCGAAGTTTGAATTACCTACAAATCCAACAATATCACCAGGGTAGGCTTCATCAACCGTTTCTCTATCCTGCCCGAATAACTTTTGAGAATTAGAGAGCCGCAGCTTTTTACCGCTTGTAGTATGAATTGCCTGCATATCTCTTGTAAATTTCCCTGAACAGACTCTCATAAATGCAATCCTATCACGATGCTTAGGGTCCATGTTCGCCTGAATTTTGAATATAAATCCAGAGAAGAATTCGTCCTCCGGGTTAATAATTCCCAATGAACTGCTTCTTGGAGCAGGGGAAATCGCATAATTCAAAAAACCATCAAGAAGCAGTTGAACTCCGAAGTTGTTTGCTGCGCTTCCAAAAAATACAGGGGTGAGAGTTCCGTCAATCACAGATTGAGTATTGAATTGTTCACCGGCAGTATCGAGCATTTCTATCTCTTCAATAAGAGTTTTATAATTTACTTCGCTTAATTTATCTTTGACTAAAGGATCTGATAGATCGAGTATTGAAACCGGGGCTATATATTGACCTCCTGTAGTCTTTTCAAATAAATGAATTTCTTTAGTAAGCCTGTCGTAAACCCCCTTAAAGTCGATGCCTGTCCCAAGAGGATAGTTCATAGGGTAAGCACCGATGCCGAGGACATTTTCGATCTCATCAATTAAAGCAAGCGAGTCCAGTGTCGGCCTATCAAGCTTATTTACAAAAGTAAAAATCGGTATTGATCTTTTACGGCATACCTCGAATAACTTTTTTGTCTGTGTTTCTATACCCTTAGCAGCATCAATAACCATAACAACAGCATCTACAGCAGTTAATACCCTGTAAGTATCTTCGGAAAAGTCCTGGTGCCCAGGTGTGTCCAGCAAATTTATTTTATATCCTTTATAATCAAACTGAAGCACAGTTGAGCTTATGGAAATACCTCGTTTTTTTTCAAGCTCCATCCAATCTGAAGTTGATGCGCGCTGATTTTTTCTGGCAGTAACTGAACCGGCAAGTTGAACTGCTCCTCCATATAATAAAAATTTTTCAGTTAATGTTGTTTTGCCCGCATCAGGGTGAGAGATGATAGCAAAAGTCCTTCTTCTGTTTATTTCCTTTAAATTGCTCATTATATTAAAATACTTTCAGGTTATAAAATTAAAAAATTAAGGTTAAAAATAAGTGAAGTTAGAAAGAAGGATTCCTAATGGAAGAGCTTGCTTATCAGCGCTGTTGAAAGAAAATAATTATAATTTTTTGATAAATGCATTTTTTTATTGCTGTAATAAATTATTTTAATTATACAAAATTACTTAATTTATTTCATACAGCAAAATAATTATTTATACTTTTATGGATTTAAATTCTGCATATCTAGAAGCAATAGGTTTTGCGAAAAAACATTATGAAAACTTTCCCGTAGTTTCAATACTGGTACCTAAATCTTTAAGGAAGCATACGGCAATAATTTATTGGTTTGCACGAACGGCCGATGATATTGCCGATGAAGGTTCGGCTCCGGCTGATGAGCGCTTAAAGAAATTAGAAGGGTTTGAGACACGTCTTACCGAATTATTAAGAGGAAAATATGCCTCCTCTTTCGAACTTGCGCTTCATTCTACAATAAAAACACATAATCTCTTGCCGGAACACTTTTACGATCTAATAAAGGCTTTTAAGCAAGATGTAGTAAAAAAGAGGTACGAAAGTTTTTCATTACTGCTTGAGTACTGCAAATGTTCTGCAAACCCTGTAGGAAGATTAATTCTCGAATTAAATCATATTAAGAAAGAAGAAATATTCGGGCTTTCTGATAATATATGTACTGCTCTTCAATTAACAAATTTCTGGCAGGATACTGTGATTGACTATAAGAAGGGCAGGATTTATTACCCCAAGGAAGATATGGAAAATTTCGGGGTCAAGGAAAAAATGTTTGAGTTGAATGAAAATAATCTTAATTTAATGACGCTTGTAAAGCATAATGTTGAAAAGACTGAAGAATTTTTCAACAACGGTGAAGAGTTGATTAAGTATTTAAGCGGTCGATTAAAATACGAGATCAAATGGACGGTACTTGGAGGAAAATATATCTTAAAGCGAATAAAACAAAACGATTATGATGTACTTAGACAAAGGCCGTCTTTAACAAAAATAGATTTTTTAATTTTACTTTTAAAGTCATTTTTATAATGATGGCTGAATCTGCAAAATATATAGCGAAAAACAGTAAGAGTAGTTTTTACTATGCTTTTAATCTGCTACCGAATGAAAAACGGGACGCAATGAATACTGTTTATGCTTTCTGCCGTCAAACGGATGATATAGTAGATCAGGATAATCTCCCGGATGAAATTAAGTTTGAGAAGCTGCATAAATGGACAATAGAACTTCAGCGTGCACTCAAAGGACATTCCGAATACCTGCTTCTTAATAAATTGGGCAAAACAATCTCTCAATTCAATATACCCCTAGATCCTTTCTTCGAACTTCTAAAAGGAATGGAGATGGATCTTCAAAAGAAAAGATATTTAACATTTGAAGATCTTAAGCTATATTGCTACAGAGTGGCCTCGACTGTAGGCTTGATGTGTATTGAGATATTCGGGTATAAACATAAGTCTGCTAAAGATTTTGCTGTTGATCTTGGTATTGCGCTTCAATTGACAAACATCCTCCGTGATATAAAAAAGGATTCGGAGAATGGAAGAATTTATATACCGCAAGAAGAGATCTCGAAATTTAATTACAGTGATGATGAGATCATTTCACATTCATATAATGATAATTTCAAAAACCTAATGCAATATCAGGTAAATCGTGCTGAGTTTTTCTTCCAGCGGGCAACGCATGATCTAAACCTGGATGACAAATATTCAATGTTTGCAGCAAGGGCAATGCAGCATATTTATCATAAAATGCTGGAAAAAATTATTCAAGCAGATTATGACGTCTACAACAAGAATATAAAAGTTTCTAACCTTGAAAAGGTAGGGCTTTCTTTAGGTGTTTGGGTAAAGTATAGTCTTGTTTATTGATGAAAAGGTGCATTGTAATCGGCGGGGGATTCGCCGGTTTAACTGCTGCTTCTTACCTGGCCGATTCAGGATTCTCAGTCGAACTAATTGAAGCTTCTCCAAAGTTAGGGGGGCGTGCTTATTCATTTAAAGAAAATAAGACAGGATCAATAATCGACAATGGCCAGCATATAATGATGGGATGTTACCGGGAGACATTAAGATTTTTACATTTAATTGGAGCCGATAAAAATCTTATTTATCAAAAAGGGTTGAGGGTCAACTTTCTTAAGGAAAACAATGAGTTATTTCTATTGAAGACACTTCCGGTCCCTTATCCTTTAAATTTACTTTCTGCTCTTTTGAGTTATAAAGCTCTTTCCATATATGACAGATTTATATTCTTAAAGTTTTTTTTGAAAATTCCCTTTATCCAAAGCAGTATATTAGAAAAGATTTCTGTTTATGAATGGCTCATTCAGGAAAACCAAAATGAACGGATTAGAAAAGCTTTCTGGGAAATCCTTGCTGTCGGGGCGCTAAATACGAATATAAGTAAAGCTTCCGCTTTAACTTTTGCAGCTATCTTAAAAGAAATGTTCTTTAGTGGAAGTAAGGCAGCAAGAATAATTATTCCCAAATTCGGTTTAACTGAAACATATTGCAATAATGCAGTAGAAGTAATAAAAAATAGAGACGGAGAGGTAAATTTACTTGAATCAGTTGAACGAATTTATTTTAATATAGATCGCATTACTCATTTAGATACTACTTCGCGTGAAATTGATAATTTTGATTTCATTATCTCTGCAGTACCATATTATTCAATTAAAAAAATATTACCAGAAATTGAACTTAATAAAGAGTTAGACTTAAATTATTCGTCCATAATTTCCATCCATATTTGGCTGAAGAATAATATAATCAAAGAAGACTTCTATGGCTTAATAGACTCTCCAATTCACTGGATATTCAATCATACAGATCATTTAACATTAGTAATTAGCGATGCAGACAATCTAACTGATAAATCAAAAGAAGAATTGTTTGAATTAGCTGCTGTTGAACTCAAAAAATTTACCGGAATCATAAAAGAACAAATAATACATTATAAAATAATTAAAGAAAAGCGGGCTACGTTTATTCCTTCTAAAGCAATAATTAATCAGCGCCCAAAAAATAAAACCAGATTTGAAAACTTATTCCTAGCAGGAGATTGGATTGATACTGGGCTCCCTTCAACAATAGAAAGCGCAGTTAAAAGCGGAAGGATGGCTGCTGATTCAGTAATTAAAGCTTCTAAAGTAATCTAAAATTTCTAATATATGATAGAATTAATCCTAACCGATTAAAAGATCAACAATACTCTAACAATTTATAATTATAAAATAAATTGTAAAAAGATATGGTAATATGCATTTTTCATCTGGATAAATCTAAATAGATAATACTCATAGTAAAAAGATATGCTAAATTTCAAAACATTTTCGTTGACAGTTACAATTGTTGTAGCTAAATTCTACATGAAAAAATAAAATATTTTGAATGAATAGCTAAAAGCTGTAAAGTTCAAGAAGGAGGAAACCTCAAATTAAATTAAACATAAAAGGGAAATGGAGCAAAATTCCATTCTCTTAAGAAAATCATCTAACTAAATAACTAATTTAATAACAATTATAATAGAGGGGATCAATATGGTAAATGATCATTTGACTCTCACCAATACGGCAAAATTGCTGCTCCATGATAAGGAGTATGACTTTCCCACTTACATTGGAACTGAAGGAGAAGTGGGATTAGATATAACACAACTAAGAAGTAAAACTGGGGCGATCACCATTGACAGCGGTTATGGCAATACAGGCTCATGCATGAGTGAAATAACCTTTATCGACGGTGAAAAAGGAATTCTTCGCTACCGGGGTTACCCAATTGAGGAACTGGCTAAAAATTCAAATTTTATGGAAGTCAGCTTCCTTTTAATTTTCGGACATCTTCCCAACAAAGTAGAGTTGGAAAGATTCCATTTCAACTTAACTCACCATAGTCTTATACATGAAGATATGAAGAAATTCTTTGAAGGTTTCCCGCCTACTGCGCACCCGATGGGTATTTTATCTTCAATGGTTAGTTCGCTATCGGCATTTTATCCTGAAGCAGGTTACAATGCAGATGTCGAGTTAAACATAACAAGGCTCTTAGCAAAATTAAAAACTATTGCTGCTTTCTCTTATAAAAAGTCCATCGGACAGCCATATGTTTATCCTAGAAACGATTTGAGCTACAGCGGGGATATGCTCCATATGATGTTCGCTGTACCTTCCGAGGATTACGAAGTTCCAAAAGTTGTTGAAGAAGCATTAGACCTTCTTTTGATTCTTCATGCAGATCATGAACAAAATTGCAGCACTTCAACTGTTCGGATGGTCGGCAGCAGTGAGGCAAACTTATTTGCATCAATTTCTGCAGGTATTTGCGCCCTATGGGGACCTTTACACGGCGGCGCTAACCAGCAGGTAATTGAAATGCTGGAAAAAATAAAAACTGATGGCAGTGATTATAAAAAATATATTAATCTTGCTAAGGATAAAGAATCAAAATTCAAACTGATGGGATTCGGACATCGTGTTTATAAGAATTTTGATCCTCGTGCTCAAATATTAAAAGCTTCCGCAGATAAAGTTCTTAATCGGCTCGGAGTAAACGATCCTCTGCTTGATATTGCAATGAATCTTGAAGAAATAGCTCTAAAAGATCCCTTCTTTATTGAGAGGAAACTCTATCCGAATGTAGATTTCTACAGCGGAATAATTTATCGTGCAATAGGGATTCCGACTAATATGTTTACTGTTATGTTTGCTTTAGGCCGCTTGCCAGGATGGATTGCTCATTGGAAAGAAATGAGGGAAACTCCGGGTGTAAGAATATACAGGCCGAGACAAATATATACCGGTGATACAAATCGTTTGTACGTTCCTTTAGAAAAAAGATAATTAAAATATTATTTTCTTACTTATCTGCGTGCAATCAAAATCTATATAGATTTTGATTGCACGCTTTTTTTATAAGTGAAACGTATCTATTAAATTTACCTGCCATTTGGTATGAATATTTTTTATTTCTTCCTTCTAACATGACTTTCTAAGTTATACTTAAATTAATTCTTTAGTTTTTCTGAAACTATTAGGTCAAGAACTTTTATTTGAATAAATTTCTAAGGTAGTTACTAAAAGGCGAAATATGACGCTGAGTTACTGCAATACCTAGGTAACATAAGCCCACATACGGTGTAAATCCTATGTAAACCGCATTTAAATGCCCTTTACAAGGGCTTTACATACCATTTACACCGGATTTATCAAGTATGTGAAGATATTCAGATCCATCCATTCAAGCCGGCATCCACTTGTCAGGTAAGAAATAAATGATAAAATTGTAAATTTCGACTAAATAGAAACATATAAAATACCGTTGGCTAGTAAGTTGGCATTTTAAGGATGAGTTTAGTAATTAAAATAAATCGGAATGAATAGATAAATAATCCATTTATACCAGGTTTTGATCCATCTATCGATAATTGTAAAGGGAATTTTTTTAAAGAGGGGTTATAAATCCAAAAATGATGAATTTGTACTAATAAGTATTTTATCTAAACTTTATCTCTAATTTATATTTATTTTGGACAGCAATGTTTAGAATATTATTTTTGTCCGTTAAAAATATTTTTAAATGATGGAAACTAAAGCGGAATATTATATTAATAAGCTTAAACTATTTCCGCATCCTGAAGGAGGGTACTATAGGGAAGTTTATCGTTCGGATGAATATATTGCTAAGGATAATTTACCTGAAAGATATAACGGCGATAGATCGTTCTCATCTTCTATATATTTTTTACTGAAGGGAGAACAGGTTTCTTGTTTCCATAGATTAAAGTCAGATGAGACCTGGCATTTTTATGATGGAAGTGTGGTCAAAATTTATATACTTGCGAATGATGGACAAATATCAGAAATTTTGCTTGGTAAAAATATAGAAAATATGGAATTTCATCAGGTAACAATCAAAAAGAATAATTGGTTCGGAGCTGAAGTTATGGACAAGAGTTCGTTTACACTTTTAGGTTGTACCGTATCACCGGGGTTTGATTTCGATGATTTTGAATTAGGGAACCGCAATTTTCTTTTAAACCTGTACCCTTATCATGAAAATACTATACGAAAGTTGACAAAGATTATCGACTGATTTAAATACTTTGTGTACTGTTAATTTATGGTCTAATGAATTAATTAAGTGCGTGATCAATAATTAATGTATAATTATTTATAATTTTAAATTGATTTGCGATTATAAAGATTATATATTTAATTCATTTTATTTTATAAATTTCGGCAATAAACATAGGAGGATATTTATAGTCAGTTTTTACAATAATTTATATAAATAAAAATTCCAATAAGGAATCCCTATTAGCTCGAATAAAGCAAAATTGATCTGGGAAATTGTCCGTGTCCTAATAACCGGGGCTATTATTTTTTATGCTTCGATTAATTTCGGATTCACTTCCCCTTACGAATCTCAAATTACTAAATCTATTTGGATCGATGCCTTTTATAAATATTACAGGCAGCTCGATCTATTTTCAAAGGACTCTTCAAACAACAATCTAAGTAATTCAAAACTTAAGAAGCAAAATAAAGTCAAATCTATTTCTATTCCATTAACATCTTTACCGGATTCTACAAACAAAGTAATTGTTCCCGGCAAAAATCTAAATACAGCCGATTCTCTGAATAAAGGCTCACTTAAAACAGCACTTGATACTTTGAAAGCTGATTCACTAAAAACTGCACTTGATACAACGAAAGTTGATTCGATGGCAATAGATTCAACCGCCCGACTAAAATATTTTCATTATAAAAGGACTGATGTTCCTTATGTTAAGTTAAGCTTACAGAGACAGTCTAACTTTTTTGCTCAGCCAACGCAAGGAACTACCAGAACAATTACTATTGATTCAACTGGGAAATACGTAGATATACGGGAAATAGTCGCAGGGGAAGAGCCTAAAATTTTACTGCACATGCCGGTTGATGAATATCTGAAGCTTAAAATGGCATTAAATGAACAAAGTTTGTGGGATAATTTGACAGGCGGCTACGAATTAAAAAGCTCAAAAAAGGAATTAGGAGAACTGATTAAAGGCATTACTAATCTAGAAATCCCTCTTCCAAGTGTAGGAGTATTAAGCATTTTTGGTAAACCAAAAATAAGCCTCCGTATCGGCGGAGCAGTTGATATACATGGTGCCTGGCGTAGTGAAACAACCGAAGGAGTTACTACTTCTCAACTGGGAAACACTAGGAACGAACCTGACTTTCAACAGCAAGTCCAGATAAATGTCGATGGAACAATAGGCGATAAATTAAATATCAGCGCAGACTGGAATACAGAGAGAACTTTTGAGTATCAAAATCAACTTCATATAAAATATACCGGATACGAAGATGAAATAGTCCAAAGTGTAGAAGCGGGTAACGTTTCATTACAGGCCTCACCCCTAGTAGGCGGAAGTGATGCTCTTTTCGGAATTAAAGCTGAAATGAAACTAGGGCCTTTAACGCTTACAACTCTTGCCAGCCAGAAAAAAGGCGAGATCAAGGAAGTATCGGTTAACAGTGGATCCACTTCTCAGAATTTTTCTATTAGAGCATATAGCTATGCGACAAATAACTTTTTTGTCGATACGGTATATTCGTGTGTTTACCCGCCTTATAATATATTCAATAATTATTATGGTAATTCTACTCCGCAAGTTAATACTTATTTTAGAATTGTTGATATTCAAGTCTGGAAGTCCGTAAATACAATTACGCCCGATAAATCTAAAGAAAGATTAGTAAATGCTTATATGCGCTTACCGTCAATTACTAAGCAATCTTCACCAACTTTAACTTATCCAGATAGCCTTAGGCAAACCATTTTAAGTCCAACACCAGGACTGCAGTATTCAGGACGTTTTGTAATGCTTACACCGAATGTTGATTACACAGTACATCCTGAAACAGGTTTTATTACATTCAACACTCAGATACAGGATCAGGATGCAATTGCAGTTGCATATAGGATAGATGGGCCTTCTCCGAGCCCTGATGATGATAAGTATTACGGTGAGTTTGTCAATACTGCGAATGCGGATACTTCAAAGACTCTTGTTCTAAAATTAGTGAAACCCGATAATCTAAAACCAGGCGGTGCATATACTGATGCATGGAAGCTTTTGCTTAAGAATATTTATCCGCTCGGTGGAACTAACATAAAACAACAGGGGTTTCAGTTAGATATAAAGTATGATCCGCCTGTCGGAGATCCTGTAAATATACTTACAGCAGATAACAATAAGCAAATTAAATTACTGAATGCATTTGGCCTCGATAGATATGATAACAGCGGAAATCCAAACCCGGATGGTAGTTTTGACTGGAACCCGGGTATTACAATTCTACCGGATGTCGGAGAAATTATTTTTCCGACACTTCAACCATTTGGCCAGGCTCTGCCTGTCGGAATTCCCGATTCTTTAGCTTTTCAATCAGTATATGATACTTTATATTATGCTGCCACACAGGATAAACTTCACGATAGATGGGAAATAGATGGGCAATATTCCGGTGAAGCATCTTCAGTTTATCAGCTTGGCTTTAACGTAGTTGAGAATTCCGTTAGGGTTACTTTGAATGGCAGGGAATTAACTGCCGGAGTTGATTATACCGTAGACTATAATATTGGACAACTTACCATTTTAAACAGAGATGCATTAATCCCGGGTGCTGATCTAAAAATAACATTTGAACAAAATGACTTGTTCTCGCTTGCTTCTAAAACACTTCTAGGAGCCCGTGGAATATTTAATATTTCTGATAGAACTAAATTGGGCTTTTCCGTATTAAATCTAAACCAGCAGACTTTAAGCGATAAGGTTAGGATCGGCGAAGAACCTTTGAGTAATACAATCATGGGAGTAGACTTTAATACAAGCGCAGACCTACCGTTTTTAACAAATGCATTGGACCACATTATCTCCACGAAGCAGATGTCTAGTTTTACCCTGGCTGGTGAGTATGCTTATATGAATCCCGATCCTAATACAATGAAAAGCACTATTTTGGATGATCAAGGCCAAAGCATTGCATATATAGATGATTTTGAAGGAGCAAAGAAGATAATTCCTATCGGTGTTTCATACGGCGGCTGGAAAGATCTAAGTACCCCTGATTCTCTTGAGTTTCTTCCCGGACTTACGCCATTGCAAAAAATGGACTATAAAGCCAAGGCCTGGTGGTATTCCATTACTCCTTCTGATGTTCAAGTGCCTCAAATTTGGGGAAATAGAAAATCAGTATCTACTCAGGATCAGAATGTGCCAGTAATGGATTTTGTCTTCGATCCTGATACTCCAGGGACATATAACTGGAATCCTAAAATTCATGAGGATCCAGTTAAGAACTGGGGCGGTATGATGAGAGTTCTTTCCGGTACGGCAAATGACCTTGTTGCGCAAAATATGCAGTATATAGAATTCTGGATTCAAGTAAAAGATGCCCCTCCCGGCGCTAAACTTAATATTGACCTAGGCAGAATAAGTGAAGAAGTAATACCTGGTGACGAGTATGAGTCAGAGGATAGGAATAATAACGGAGTTGTAGACGCTAATGAGGATACCGGAATTGATACAATGTTTGATTCACAAGAAAAACAATACTGTAGAAACAGAGGCTATTACACATGGACAAAATCAGATCCGAGCAACGATGATTTCAGTCTTCCAGCAACTGCAAATTTAACTGATCCCTTTGCATATATTAATGCTGACGGAACTGAAAATAATGCCCAAAGTATTGACCTAGGAAGAATACCTGATACAGGTGATTTAAATCTAAATGGCTCAATTGACCGGGTAAACAGCTATTTTAGGTACACTGTACCTCTTGATACAAATGAAGCAAAGAAAGAAAATCTTATAGCTGGTGAAGGTGATAATCAGTACCATTGGTTTTTATATAGGATTCCGCTTCAAGATACTTCTAATGCGATAGGTAATCCAACATTACATGATGTTGAATATATAAGAGTATTTGTACAGGGTGTAAGTCAAATGGTTCACGTCCGCTTTGCTGAATTCAACCTCGTAGGAAATCAATGGCAGCAAGCCTTACCTTACGATACAGTAATGTCGGTTTCTGTAATTAACCTAGAAGATAATCCTAATTATTATATGCCGCCAGGATTGAACAGAGAACTTGATAGGACTCAGCCGGATCAGAATGTTTATAAAAACGAACAATCAATGGATTTAATAGTTAAAGGTTTGCTGCCAGATTCGTCTAGAGAAGCGGTAAGCTATCTATATCGCCCGCTTGATGTATT
>Ga0075269_10000090_pt1 | contig 14970 bp, 10 predicted proteins | sample SF_Rice_5C_0N_10_FD_69773 | JGI IMG/M metagenome (GOLD analysis project Ga0075269, IMG submission 69773) | Rice paddy soil microbial communities from Twitchell Island, California, USA - SF_Rice_5C_0N_105 | ecosystem: Environmental > Terrestrial > Soil > Paddy field/soil | place: USA: Twitchell... | reverse complement strand
AGAGTTACATTTGCCATTGAATCCCTCCATATAGTTTGATTGTTTTTTTGTCAAATCAAATTTATCAACTTTATGTGAGGGATTCTTTGTTTTTTATTTCATCGTTTTGGACAGATATGAATTAAACATATTTTATCTAAATGGTTAACTTGACTTATATACATAAATTCTAATATGCTAATGATCAACTTGACTAAATTGTTTATCATTATTTATTCATTTTTCCTCCTTTTTTTTAGAGGTTCCCCATATCCTCAGATTATTTAAGAAGTTAAGATATATTGAACGATAAAATTCATCATTGAAGTTATGCTTCATTTAGTTTATTTTTTCATATATGATGTTTAAAATTATGGAAAAATTGATAAATAAAGATTTTGCAAAATTACGGGGTAAAACCTTCTGCCTTCAAATTGTCTTCTCAGCACTGCTTGCTTCCACTACAATTTCGTATGCACAGGTAAGTTCAATTAAACAGCTAAAAGATGAAATAAGGAACCTTAATTTACTTCAAACCAGCACAAAATCTTCTGACCCATGGTCAGTTGATCATGTTATTACTACGGGAGAGCTTGCTAACGAGTTATCAAATGCTAAAGGTCTGAAAATTGTAATTATTCAGGTTGGATTTGATTTTTTTTATACTCAAGAACATATTCCGGGTGCTATTTATGCAGGACCGGCAATGAAAGATATCGGATTAAACTCTCTCAAAAAAGCAGTTAAAGATTTAAAAAAAGATAAAGACATTGTTATTTACTGCGGATGCTGCCCGTGGAACAATTGCCCTAATATACGTCCGGCATATAAGGAATTAAAAGATTTAGGATACTTAAATGTAAAGGTACTTTATTTGCCTGATTCTTTCGCCAAGGATTGGAAGGGAATGGGATATGCAGTAGAAAAGGATAGTACTACTTCTCATAAACATGGTTCTAAAATTATGAAATAAAATTTAATATAATGTAATAATTATAATGAATTTCTGTTTCTTAATATAAGAGAATACGCGGGATGCGATGTCGACATTTATTGATGGAATAAATTGCATGTTTTCATTATATATTTCAATATAAATAAAATTTCTCAATGTATTTGTGGCTTCATTTTTTCATCCCCTTTATTTTACCCGCGGCATTTTCATAAATCTCTTTATTTATTTTTGTTAAAATTATTTTTTCAAAGCTGCGGACATTAATTAGATTGTTAAAAAATCCTATACATAATTTATTTTTGCCGTCGCATACTTTCATTATACCGTAACTTTTCCCATCGAATATTCCTCCGGAGAGGGATTCGATATTCGAATAAAAAATAGTCAATTCTTTTCTAGAAAATATGAATCCACTGCATATCAATTTTTCTGAATCTGCTTTGATTTTGAATGGAATTATTTTGTAAAGCATAAGATAATGTTTATTCAGATAGTAAAGCAGTAACAAGGTGATAAGACACGGGATCAAATTAAATATTGATACATTTAGATTAGATACCGAAACGTACAAGATAAATAAAAGTAATAATGAAGCAGGAATGTTTCCGTATCGATAAATTAATTTAGATAAAAATGGATAAGTATAAATTTGCATATTAAATCTTAGGTGGCGAATGCCTCTAGGTACAGTTACCTTATACTAAATTACAATAAATTGCTTGCTAATTCTGCCAGTTCTGACCTTTCACCTTTCTCCAAATTAATGTGTGCATATAATTTCTGGCCCTTAAAATGATCGATCAAGTAAGAGAGTCCATTTGACTGTGAATCAAGGTAAGGATGATCAATCTGATAAATATCTCCAGTAAATACAACTTTAGAGCCTTCACCAACACGTGTAATAATAGTTTTTATCTCATGAGGTGTAAGATTTTGGGCTTCATCCACAATAAAAAAGATTCTTTGCAGGCTTCTACCGCGAATATAAGAAAGCGGTTCGATGACAAGCTTTTCATCCTTTGTCATATTTGAAATTAATTGACTCTGCTTATCGGTTTCAGAGAACTGATCCTGAATAACACGAAGATTATCCCAAAGCGGTTGCATGTAAGGTTCAATCTTGCTTTGAACATCTCCGGGAAGAAAGCCAATATCTTTATTGCTTAAAGGAACAATTGGACGAGCAACAAAAATCTGTCTGTAATTCTTTCTAACGTGTAAAGCACTGGCAAGGGCTAATAAAGTTTTGCCTGTGCCTGCCTTGCCGGTTAAAGTAACTAATGGAATATTGATATTTGTTAAGGCATCCACTGCAAAAGTCTGTTCAGCATTGCGGGGTTTTATACCGTAAATAATATTCTTGTCTACCCTGTGTAATTTTTCCATTTCTTGATCGAGGTAAGCAAGCGCAGAGCGGCTTGAGTTCCGCATAATATAAAATTTATTCGGCACTGCATCGCCGTTTAATTTTTTAAGAATCTGTTTTGCAGAAACTTCAAAAGGTGCCTGGAAAAACTGTACAATCAAGTCATCTTCAAAATCTTCAATAATTTCCTTTCCGCTGTATAGCTCTTCTATGCTTGTCACTCTGTCCGTAGTATAATCTTCTGCTAAAATTTCGAGCGCTTTAGCTTTCATGCGGAGATTTACATCTTTGGTTACTAGCACCACCGTAGCTTTATTCTTATATTTTTTATTATAATCTAGAGCAACAGATAAGATCCGGTGATCGGGGGTATCTTCTTTAAATATTTCTTTAATTTCTGGTGAAATTCCTCGAGAAACTCCTATACGCACCTTCCCGCGTCCTTTGCCCATAGAAACACCACCGTTGAAGAGCGCTGTGCCAGTCATAGAATCGAGAGTTCTAGCAAATTCTCGAGCATTAAGATTTATGACTTGACTTCCTCGTTTAAAATGATCAAGTTCTTCGATAACAGTTAATGGAATTACCACATCATTTTCACGAAACTGATTTATGCTGGAAGCGTCATGAAGAATTACATTTGTATCGAGGATAAAAATTTTCGGGGATTTTTTTGATTTGGATTCTTTTACCATTTATAATTCTATTAAATCTTGAGTCAATTTAATCACTTCTAATATATTTTTCAAATAAGCTTGACGGAAATCAGGTTGAAATTAAAAGTTCTATGCTATATATTTGCTAAACTTTTTTTAGAGAAAATTGCTCCAGATTATAATTCAACCCAAAATAAGTGTAATTACAAGAGTCTATGACTAAACATCCCGATTTTTTACGGGATTTTTTTTTGCTTTCCTACAAGCATAATTTTTGGATTTAATAAACATACGTAGATTTGTATAAATGAATAATATAATGAGAACGGCTAAGCTGGTTTTAGAAGACGGTTCAGAGTTTATCGGAACACATTTCGGATATGATAGCAATACCAATGGAGAAGTAGTTTTTAATACTGGAATGGTAGGTTATCCTGAAACAATGACGGATCCTTCATATCGGGGGCAAATACTGGTTTGTACCTTTCCATTGATTGGCAATTATGGGGTTCCCGGTAGTGAAAGAGAGAATGGATTGTATAAATATTTTGAATCTGAAGCAATCCATTGCAGAGCTTTAATAATATCCGATTATTCACATGATTATTCACATTGGAATGCAAAACGGTCACTTGATGATTGGATGAAAGAACAGAAAATTCCGGGCATTTATGGAATAGATACAAGAATGCTTACTAGAAAGCTGAGAGAGAAAGGGACAATGCTTGGTAAGCTAATAGCTGATGAAAAGTCACCTATGGATTTTGACGATATTAATAAATTGGATCTTGTAGGTGAAGTCAGCATTAAAGAACCGATCGAATATTCACGAAATAAAAGGCGTATAGTCTTAGTTGACTGCGGTACTAAGAATAATATAATCCAGGCTTTTTTGAGAAGGAACATAACTGTGCTCAGGGTTCCTTATGATTATGATTTTTCGAAAGAAAAGGCAAGCGGGATACTAATTTCCAACGGACCTGGTGATCCCAAAACCTGCAAGGCTACTATAGAATATACCAGGAAGGCTATGGAAGCTGGGAAACCGATTCTGGGCGTATGTTTAGGAAGCCAGATTATGGCATTAGCTGCTGGTGCTGATACATATAAATTAAAATACGGGCATCGGAGCCATAATCAACCTTGTAATGAGATGGGGACAAAGAGAAGCTATATTACTTCACAGAACCATGGCTACGCTGTTAACTCGGAAACTCTTCCTGAAGATTGGCGTGAATGGTTTGTTAATGATAATGACGGTACTAATGAAGGTATAATTCATATTTCGAAACCTTTTTTTGCGGCACAGTTCCATCCGGAAGCTTCTCCAGGACCAGATGATACAGAATTTATTTTTGATATGTTTTTGAGGGCGATTAAATGATTAAACGTGGTAAACCAAAAAAAGTATTAATACTAGGATCCGGCGCACTTCAAATTGGGCAGGCCGGGGAATTTGATTACTCAGGCAGCCAAGCTATTAAGGCACTAAAAGAAGATGGTATTACTTCAGTCCTTATCAACCCAAATATAGCAACAATTCAAACTTCTGCTAATTTTGCAGATAAAGTTTATTTCATGCCCATTAAGGCTGAGTTTGTGGAAAAGATTATTCTAAAGGAAGAGCCTGACAGCATACTGCTTCAATTCGGGGGACAAACTGCACTGAATGTAGGCGTTGAACTTTATGAAAAAAAAATACTTGAAAGGTATAATGTTAAAGTACTAGGTACATCAGTTGAAGCAATTGAAGCTACAGAGGATCGGCTTTTGTTCTCAAATAAAGTTACCGAGATCGGATTAAAAGTTGCTGTTAGTAGAACTGCGAACAATTTAGATGAAGCTTTTGCTGCTGCGGAAAAGATCGGTTTCCCAGTTATGGTCAGGATTGCATATGCATTAGGCGGATTAGGTTCGGGGATAGTAAATAATAAAGAAGAACTAGTAGAGAAAGCACGAAGGGCTTTCACTTTCACTAATCAAATTTTAATTGAAGAGTCCTTATACGGCTGGAAAGAAGTCGAGTATGAAATAGTACGTGATAGATTCAATAATTGTATAACAATATGTTCAATGGAAAACCTAGACCCAATGGGAATTCATACAGGTGATAGTATTGTTATTGCACCTGTTCAGACTCTTTCTGCGACTGAGAATTTTAAGCTTCGTTCTATCGGTATAAAATTAATAAGACACCTTGGAGTAATAGGCGAGTGCAATATCCAATATGCTCTCGATCCTAATTCAGATGATTATAGAATCATTGAAGTGAATGCAAGATTAAGCCGCAGTTCAGCGCTTGCGTCTAAGGCAACGGGCTACCCTCTTGCATTTATAGCTACAAAACTTGCTCTTGGATATGCACTGAATGAAGTCGCAAATATTATTACTCAAGAAACATCCGCATGCTTCGAGCCTGCACTTGATTATGTTGCACTGAAGTTCCCGCGCTGGGATTTACAAAAATTCAGGCAGGTAAGTACATTACTAGGAACGGAAATGAAATCAGTCGGAGAGGTAATGTCGCTTGGACGAAGTTTTGAAGAAGTCCTTCAGAAAGCAATCCGAATGTTAGATATAGGTATGAAAGGATTTGTAGGCAACAAAATTAAATTTAATGATCTGGATAAACAGCTAGCTCAGCCGACAGATAAAAGAATTTATGCAATTGCTCAAGCATTAAAAGAAGGCTATTCTGTAGATAAAATTCACGAGCTTACAAAAATAACCAAGTGGTTTATCTATAAAATGAAGAATGTCATCGAGACTGAGAAAAGGCTTATCGGAATTTATCTCAATAAAATTACTGTCGACTTAATGCGCGAAGCCAAGATGAATGGGTTTTCTGATATTCAAGTCGGACAACTTGCAAATGCAACAGAATTTGAAGTAAGGAACTATAGAAAGAGCCTGGGCATTGTTCCAGTGGTTAAACAAATAGATACACTTGCGGCTGAATATCCGGCTCAAACAAATTACCTTTATTTGACTTATCATGGCAAAGAAGACGACATACCTCTAGGTCAAAAAAATCAAATAGTAGTTCTGGGAAGCGGAGCATATCGTATCGGATCTTCAGTTGAATTTGACTGGTGCTGCGTTAATGCAGTAATGAGTTTGAACAAGCTCGAATATAATACTATAATGATTAATTGCAACCCGGAGACCGTAAGCACCGACTATGATATTTGTGATAAACTTTATTTTGAGCAATTAACTTTCGAACGTGTGCTTGATATTTGTGAAATTGAAAATCCCGAAGGCATTATTATTTCAATGGGGGGCCAGATACCTAATAACCTTGCATTGAAGCTTCACAATGCCGGAATAAATATTCTTGGCACATCAGCTCAGCAAATAGATAATGCAGAAGACCGGCACAAGTTCTCCCAAATACTTGATAGGTTAGAAGTAGATCAGCCGGAATGGAAAGAACTCACTAGTTTATTTGAAGCCAAAATATTTGCTGAGAAGGTTTCTTATCCTGTTTTAATCAGGCCAAGCTATGTTTTAAGCGGAGCTGCGATGAGTATTGTTGTATCTGATGAAGAACTGGAAGAATATTTAAAAAAAGCTTCAGAGATAAGCCGTGAGCATCCTGTTGTAATAAGTAAGTTTATAACCGAAGCTAGAGAAATAGAAGCGGATGCAGTTGCCGAAAATGGCGAGCTATTCTGTTATGCTATATCAGAGCATGTTGAAAATGCCGGTGTACATTCAGGCGATGCAACTATTGTTCTTCCGCCTCAGCGCACATACCTCGAAACTATGCGAAGAGTAAAGATAATTACAAAACAAATTGCAAAAGAACTTAAGATAACAGGGCCGTTTAATATTCAATTCATTGCGAAAGACAATGATGTGAAAGTAATTGAATGCAACTTGCGTGCCTCCCGGAGCTTTCCATTTGTTTCTAAAGTATTGAAAATTAATTTTATAGATATAGCAACTAAGCTAATGATGGGAGAAAAAGTCCCGAAGCTCGATAAATCTTCATTTGATGTTGATTATGTCGGGGTGAAAGCTCCCCAATTTTCTTTTACAAGATTGAAAGGCTCAGATCCTATACTCGGTGTAGAAATGACTTCTACCGGAGAAGTTGCATGTCTCGGTGATGATTTTAATGAAGCTTTTTTAAAGAGCTTCTTATCGACCGGTTATAGAATACCGAAAAAGGCAGTAATGCTTTCAACCGGAACTGCAAAAGATAAAGCCGATTTTCTAAACGAAACTCGCAAGTTATACGAAATGGGACTGAAGCTCTATGCTACAAACGGAACAGCAAGATTTTTAAGTGAGCATGGAATTACGGCAGAAGTTCTTCATTGGCCGCTTGAGAAAGAAGAGCCTAATATAATTACATATCTAAATGAAGGTAAGATTGACCTTGTTATTAACATTCCTAAAAACGAAGAAAAGTACGAACTTGACAATGATTATATAATAAGAAGAAAAGCTGTCGATATGAATGTTAATTTGATTACCAATATTCAGGTTGCTAAAAGGTTTGTTAAATCATTATCGAAGATGGAGAACCTATCTATAAAGAGCTGGGATGAATATAACTGATACGTTAAATACTTTTATGAATGGAATGTTGGTTTCCACTAAGCATTAAAAATCAGATATTTGATAGAGTAAAAGGTATATGTAAAAGCTGCGATACTCAATACCTATATCATATACCTCTATCAGTATTAGTAAATGAGGCTTAGTTATTTTATTACCTTCATGTATAGTTAAGAAAGAAGTGTATGGTATTTTTCTTCACATTATTTATCACGATTTATGCGGCTTTGAATTTCTATATTTTTATCAGAGGCTGGCAGTCTCTGGAAATAGTTCCTCAATTTAGAATAATATACTTAATTGTTTTCCTTTTCGCTTCTCTTTCATATATAAATACAAAAATATTTACAAAATTCCTGCCTGATTTATTATACGATATTATGATTTGGATCGGCTCATTCTGGTTTGCATTCATGGTATATTTTTTCTTATCAGTTGTGCTGCTTGATCTACTAAGGCTTTTAAACTTAAAGTTCCATTTCTTCCCTACAATTGTATATCATAATTATATTCAGACTAAAGCAATAACAGGGATATTTGTATTCCTTATTGTTGCATTTATCGTTACTGCAGGATTTGTTAATACAAGAATTGTCAAGATAAAAACAGTTGAATTGAATCTACTGAAGAAAAACAGCAATTTGAAAAGCTTACGCGCTGTTTTAGTTTCGGATATTCATCTATCACCGATGGATAATGAAAAATTCCTAACCAAAATTGTTGATAAGATTAATTCACTTAATCCTGATATTATATTTATAGCCGGGGACCTATTTGACGATCATGCTGATATTCTATCAAAGAGAAATATTGGAAACGCATTATTTAAGTTAAAATCAAAACTTGGGGTATATGCATGTACTGGAAACCATGAATTTATTAATGGCATAGACAGTGCGTGTTCTTTTATAAGGAAACATAATATTATCCTTTTAAGAGATGAATCAGTGAAAATCGGGGAATCAATTTATATTGTAAGCAGAGATGATAGAGCAATTAAACAATTTAACGGTACAAAAAGAAAACCTCTTAAGGAATTGATGTCTAACATAGATGGTTTGCTCCCTGTAATTTTAATGGATCATACTCCGCTCGGCCTGGAAGAAGCAGAATCTAATAAGATTGATCTCCAGCTTTCAGGACATACTCATCACGGGCAAATGTTTCCAGCAAACTTGATAACAAAAATGATTTATGAGCAAAGCTGGGGCTATCTGAAGAAAAATAATACACAATATTACGTCTCATGCGGCGCCGGCACATGGGGACCCCCTGTGAGAATTGGAAGCCAATCTGAAATTGTATATTTGAAAATCAATTTTATCTAAATATTTAAAAAATTAACTTGTCTAAGAAGAAAGTATAAAGAGATTATCTTCTTTCCCTTGATTATTCCGAAGCTTCGATAGCAAAAGGTATAGTTACAATATTAGTACAAGTTAAGCATAAGAGCAAGAGTAAGAAAAATTGTCTCTTAAACTTGCTCTTAGATTAAAATTAGAATACAAATGTAACACCGAAACTAAATTGATCATACGAAAGAGGGGCAACAGTATTAAAAGGCCAGTTCATTTTGTCCTGCCTCAATTCATAAATACCATAGGATAATGCATTTTTCAAAATAAAGTTGACTACTGGAACTGCATAAGGTGAGGAATCTAGGATTTCGTTAACAAATCCATCTATGCCCCATTGGCCTGCAGCTTCAATTAGAACGCTGCCTGCCCACTTCCAGAATAAATGCCTCGGAAATATAATAAAACGTTCATAACCTGCTTCAAGTACTAGGTGCGGAATGATCTTGAATCTGACTCCTCCTTCTGTGCTGGTGCCAAATCGAAAAGATTCATTGAATAAATTAGTAGTGTTCAAGTCATTAGTTGTTATTGGGGTGCTTTGCATTTTCAATTGCGACCAATTTATAGAAAAAGCATAATAAGGAATAATTGCAGCGTCACCAAGCTTATAACCATACCCGGATGCTTGTCCGAAACCAAAGCGCCATAAATCGGCTTTAAGTTCGCCGGTATTTGTATTTCCCCCCGAAAGATCTGCGGAAACATTACTTATAAATAAATATTTATAATTATAATTCAGGATATTTTCTTCCATGAAATTGCTTGATTGGCGTGTGTAGCCTAGTTTTAGTTCTGCTAATCCTGGATTTTTAAATGATTCATCAAAATTTCTCAATGTGGTTTTCACTAACCCATAGTTAAAGGATATAGTCGGTTTTCCGCTAAAATCTTCTTTGAACCAATGGAGCCTGAAACGGTGATTATGCCCCCACCATTCATTGCCATTGCCGGTTGTATCATCAACTTGGGCGTATATATATGAAACGCTTAATACACTGAGAGCTAAAATAATAAGTAACTTATTTCTGTACATATTTTCTACCCTTTCTGATTTATTAATAATTTTTTATTACTACAAATTATATATTCAATCATCGTGCCCGAATAACTTATTACATATGTGATTAAATTGCAGTTAGCAATCAAAACACCGGATATTTTTCTATACACAATTAAAACAATACAATACAGTGCATTTGGCCGATGAGGTACTCTATATGTTACAGCAAATATAATACTGCAATTACTTTCAATGATTTAAATATTGTTGAGTAGTAGAGAAAAAATGAAAAGCGGTCTAAAATACTGATTAGATAATTAGTAAAACGGAAGGGGAATTCTTATTATATATACGTTATCGCGGAAAAGTGCCAATATTTTTCCCCATGATTTTTTCAAGTTCCATGCGGATAACCTCATCGAGATAATAATGAAATTTGTGAGGTAGATTTTTGTATTTTGAAGTAAAATTGTTCTTAATTACTTCAAAATCTTTTGATGGTTCCCTAATAATATCGTTTATGATATTACCAAGAAAAATAGTGAGCTTCTTGCGGACCCTCTCATTTATTTCTGCATCTTCATTACCGGATATTATCTTTACGGCCTCATCAAAATTAAAATTGTTTTCAATGTAAACTTTAAATGAGTATCCTCTAAAGTTTTCGGAGATAATCGTTCTGCTGACATTTCCGAGCTCTTTTGCTGTTTCGGTTATTGATGACCTAGAAAAATTTTTACTTCTTAAAGATTCAATAACAATATCTTCAAAGTTGAATTTGCTATCACTAACTATTTCATCCGGCAGATCAGCAAGTTGTATTAAACTCCTGCCTGCTGATTTTGCGAAAATAACTGCTCGTTTTATTACTGCTTCAAGCTCCCTGACATTACCTTTCCATTCATACCTCACCAATGCTTCGGAGGCAGCTTCAGATAATTTTAGCTGGTTGTTTCCTTTCTTTAGAAAATAACTAGCTAAGATTAAAATATCTTCCTTCCTGTCTTTTAAAGGGGGCAGCTCTATTTTAATTACATTTAACCTATAAAAAAGGTCATCTCGGAACTTCTTTTCTTTTACCATATATTCTATAGGCCGGTTTGTTGCCGCAACAATCCTAATATTAGTATGCACGGTTTTTGAAGAGCCGACTTTTTCAAAGTCGCCTTCCTGGATTACTCTCAGTAATTTTACCTGAAAATTCTCATTTGTCTCGGCAATTTCATCCAGGAAGATTGTTCCGTTATTAGCTGCTTCAAATCTTCCGATTTTATCTGCAACTGCTCCGGTAAAAGCTCCCTTAACATGGCCAAATAATTCGCTTTCCAATAAAGAATCGGATAATGCGCCGCAGTTTACTGCTATAAAATTATTTTTATTCCTTTTACTTAATTCGTGTATAGCTTTCGCAACCAATTCTTTACCTGTCCCGCTTTCACCTAAAATTAAAACACTCGCATCTTCGGGTGCCGCCTTTTTTATTATGTCGATTATCTTCGACATTGCCTTTGATTTATACACTATATTATGGAATTCTTTTATTTCATTATCTGGTAGAGTCTCCGATTCGACCATATCCGATGTATTTTCTTTTAATCTTTCAATATCTTTTTTAAGAGATTTTATTTTTTCAATCAATGTGTTTGAGGTACTGTCACCGGATAAATTTAATTCCTTTTGAAGTCCCTCAAGCTCTCCCTCTTTTTTATAAAGGAGATTTCTAAGAACGATAGTTTCATCTAGAACTCCTTTAAGCTGATTTTCCTTTTCTGAAAGGAAAAAAATAAAATCAGTTAAAATGAAGAGAAAGAACGGTATTAAGAAGAGTGAGTAAGATAATTCAATGTATAAATAAGCATATAGAATAAAAGTGAATACCAAAAACAATATGAATATTATTAAGTAAAGTTGGGATAATTTATGAACTTCTTTCTTTTTAAGGATAATAATGAGGGCTATAAGTATAAATATGAAAAATATTACCGAAGGGAAAATTAAGTCCTCATTTATATAGCGTTTACTAAGAAGATTATCCAGCGCAAAAGCATGCAGAGCAAAGTCCGGCATATTTTTATCAAAGGTAGTAGATATTGAAGAAGAAACTTCCGGATCACTCACGCCGATAATTACGATTTTATTTTTTAAATATTGTAAATCAGCACTGTTCTCATTAACTAATTCGAAATAGTTAATAAGGGAATAATGCCTATATTTTTTCCATGATGAAATAAAATTAATTTTAATAATCTTATTTTTATATAAATTAAGTTTATTATCTGTCAGCTGTAGGGCAAATGCCTTCACCGATGAATGATCGTCATGAATAAAAAGAGGAATTTTAATTCCGTTACTGGCTAAATAATTTAGATGCCCTGTAATTATTCTTTCATCAAGCAGCTTGGGACTTGGGTAACTCAGGGAATCAGTATAATATTGGTTTTTGTCTAAATAGATGTCTCCTGCGACGCAGCTCAAAACTACTTTGCCGGATTTTTCAATTTCTTTTGTTAGAAGATTATCATAAAGCGTTTGTGTAACATACTTAGCACTCAAAAAAACCTCAAGGCCTATTTTATCGACATGATATCTGGAAAGGCTATTAATCAGAAGGGCGTAGTAACTTCTTTTAAGCGGCCAGTTGCCAAGGTTATTAATGTCGTTTGCGGTAATATCAATGAGAACGATATTCGTATCCGGCTGGATCTGGCCACGGCTTAAAGCTAAAAGGTTTTCAAAATCCGAATCTAAGGATTTTCTTATATTGCTAAATAAAATCAGAAAAATTGATGCTATAACGAATAAAATAATTTTAACTGTAAATTTATTTTTAGCAAAGGATAAAATATTCGTCATAGCTGAAGAATAATTTCAATTTATTATAGAATGAATTTACTCAGATCCCTATTTTTAACTATGTTATCCATTTTTTGCTTTACAAATTTAGCGGTAATTTTTACCTTCTCTGTAGGTAATTTATCCGGTGCATCAAAAAGAATTTCGTCAAGTAAAGTAGTCAGAATTGTATGCAGCCTTCTAGCGCCAATGTTTTCGACTTGATCATTTACCTCTGATGCTATACGTGCAATCTCTTTTATTGCATCGGGAGAAAACTCTAATTTTACTCCTTCCGTTTCAAGAAGTGCGTTATATTGCTTAAGCAGTGCGTTCTCCGGCATTGTGAGAATCTTAACAAAATCTTCTTGGGTTAGGCTTTTTAGTTCCACACGAATTGGAAAACGGCCTTGTAATTCTGGGATTAGATCCGAAGGCTTTGAAATATGAAATGCGCCTGAAGCAATAAACAAAACATGATCGGTTTTAACGACTCCGTATTTTGTATTTACATTTGAACCTTCAACGATAGGAAGGAGATCCCTCTGAACACCTTCACGGGAGACATCAGGCCCCTGTCCTTTTCCTCCACCGGCAACTTTGTCGATCTCATCTATAAAAACAATTCCTGACTCTTGCACGCGCTCAATAGCTTCTTTCTGCACTGCATCCATATCAATCAATTTTTGTGCTTCTTCTTGGGCAATAATAGTCCTTGCATCAGAAATTTTCGTTTTCCTTTTTTTCTTTTTCTTCGGCATTAGGTTACCCATTATTTCCTGGAAATTTATTCCCAGGTCGTCAAATCCGAACGGACCAAGTACCTGCATCCCGATAGCATTCTGAGAATTGGCATCGAACTCTATCATTTTGTCATCAAGGTCGCCGTTCTTTAATTTCTCCTTCATCCATTCGCGCGTTTTTTGATTTTGGAAAGATTCGTTATTTACTTCACTTTCAACAGAAACAGTATTTTGACTTGTGGATTTTTTAACTGGAGGTATCAATATATCTAATATTTTTTCTTCTGCAAGTTCTTCTGCTCTTGTCTGTACCTCTTGTGTCTTTTCGGATTTAATCATATTGACCGCATAATCGGAAAGATCACGGATCATTGACTCAACATCTCTACCGACGTAACCGACTTCAGTATATTTAGAAGCTTCAACTTTTACAAAAGGTGCATCGGCAAGTTTTGCCAGCCTTCTGGCAATTTCCGTTTTCCCGACTCCTGTGGGGCCTATTAAAATAATATTGTTGGGTAAAATTTCTTCCCTTAGCTGATCCGGTATTTGCTGCCTTCTCCATCTATTCCGAAGTGCAATAGCAACAGCCCTCTTTGCATCGGTTTGGCCTATTATAAATTTATCAAGCTCATTAACTATTTGAGCAGGCGTTAATGTTTTATTAGTTTTATTCTTCATAATTTTTTATAAGACTTCCACATTTATTTTATCATTCGTATAAATACAAATTTCAGAAGCTGTCCTTAAAGCTTCTTCAACAATTTCTTTTGCTGAAAGGCTGCTATATTTTTTAAGCATCCTGGCTGCCGCTAAAGCATACATCCCGCCTGAACCAATAGCAACTATTTGATCGTCTGGTTCGATAACATCGCCGTTACCTGAAATTATCATTGCTTTGTCGTTAGTTAAAACTGCAAGCATTGCTTCAAGTTTACGAAGATATTTATCAGTTCGCCAATCCTTTGCAAGTTCTACTGCCGCTCGGCTTACGTTACCTCTATATTGCTCTAGTTTATCTTCAAATCTTTCCATCAATGTAAAAGCATCTGCCGATGCGCCTGCAAAGCCGCATAATACTTTATTCCCTGCAAGCCTTCTTATCTTTACTGCATTGTGCTTCATTATTGTATTACCTAACGTAACTTGACCATCGCCACCGATTGCCGCCTTTCCATTATGGACAACTCCGATTATAGTGGTCGCATGAATTTTCATTTCCATTTATTGACTCCAAGCTTCTAATCAGAAGCATAAATTTATGTATATAATTCTTAAAATCGCAAATATTATTAGAGTTATTACCCCATGCTTTTCAAAATATTGATTGGGATTACATTTAATAATTTCAGGTTCAATATAAAGAAATTTTGCATGTATTAAAGTACGACTTTTTTTGATTATTTCATGATTTATATTATGACTTTGAAATTCTAAAAGGGATTATCCGTGGTACGGAGAATTGATATTCTAAATATTCCTCACCGAATTTTTCCACTAGCTTTTTTTCTT
>Ga0075269_10000089_pt1 | contig 15263 bp, 10 predicted proteins | sample SF_Rice_5C_0N_10_FD_69773 | JGI IMG/M metagenome (GOLD analysis project Ga0075269, IMG submission 69773) | Rice paddy soil microbial communities from Twitchell Island, California, USA - SF_Rice_5C_0N_105 | ecosystem: Environmental > Terrestrial > Soil > Paddy field/soil | place: USA: Twitchell... | reverse complement strand
GATGAGCTTTGTGCTTTCTTAAAAATTGATGAATCACTATGCGCAAAATCCAGAGTTTATATCCATGACAGACAGGCAGTATTAATCTTAATGCTCGGTAATGATGAAGTTAATGAAACTAAGCTTCAGAAAGTTTTAGGAGGGACTGTACGTACTGCTCATCCTGATGAATTAAAAGATATTACTGGAGCAGATGCCGGCTCAATCGGGCCAATCGGATTTAATGGAAAGATTATTGCTGATTTAAGATTGAAAGAAGCAAACAATCTATACAGCGGTGCTAATAAAAATGATACCCATATCGGCGGTATTGATCTTCAGCGTGATGTTAAAAATATCGTGTATGAAGATTTTAGGATTGTAAAGCCAGGCGAAGCCTGCGCTCGATGCAATAATAAACTTGATGTTTTCAGCGCTATAGAGCTGGGGCATATATTTAAACTCGGTACTAAATATTCCGATTCGATGAAAGCAATGTTTCTTGATGAGAACGGCAAAGAAAACCCGCTCATTATGGGAAGTTATGGAATTGGTGTTGAGCGTGTTATGGCATGCTATATCGAACAGCATAATGATGACAAGGGCATGGTCTGGGACAGGACCCTCGCCCCTTTCGATATTCAATTGATTGGCTTAAATATGCGAAAGCAGGAAGTTGTTGATGCATCTGAAAAAATATATAATGATTTAAGCAAAGCCGGCTTTGAAGTTTTATTCGATGATAGATTGGATGCTCAAGCTGGCTTCAAATTTAATGATGCAGACTTGCTCGGAATGCCTATTCAGGTCATTGTAGGCGACAAGAAACTTAAAGAAGGTAAAGTAGAAGTGAAGGTACGTAAGTCGGGTGAGAGGTTTGATATACCGCTAAATGATTTTACATCCAAAGTTAAAGAACTATTGGACTATTAAACTAAGGTGCAACTGACTAAAAAATAATTTTTGAGTAATATCCTCGCTCCAAAGCTCTGTTTGTGAACGAAATTCCGCCCCATCCCATTTCCAATTTACATGCTCCAGAGCAGACAGATCACTAGGAACTAGAAATCTTACTTCTTTATCAGCCCCACCTCTGATTTATCATACAAAACTAAAAACACCCAATGTTTCCAAAACATTGGGTGTTGAATATCCTGCAATTCCTCTGCCTTCTGATTTCATCATTCCTCTTCCACTTTCGCTCTCATTGAATCCCCAATTACATAAGAGCATAATATAGCAAACGCAATTAATGCCACAAGCTCTGCAGAATGAGACTCCTGCCAATCAACATTTACCCAGTTGAATCCAAAATAACGAAGCAGTGCACTAACAACTCCCATCAAAGCTCCGCCTGCTATAAAACCGGAAGCGATTAAAGTTCCGCGTTCTCTTCTAGCGTTGTTGAGTTTTTCATCCCTACTTCTTGTGGAAACGTAATGCGCAATCAATCCGCCGATGAGCAAAGGCGTATTTAGCTCTAAAGGTATATACATCCCCAAAGCAAAGGCAAGCGCAGGAACATTTAACATTGTAAGTACCAATGCCATTAAAGCTCCGGCTATATAAAGTAACCATGGAGCAGGTTGATGTGCCATCAAAGGCTGAATTACTGCTGCCATTGCATTTGCCTGTGGCGCAACTAAAGCATCCGGTCCTGTAAATCCGTACGTTTTATTTAATAATAAGATTACCCATCCGACTGTAGCAGCAGAAACAAGTACGCCAAGGAACTTCCAGCTTTCCTGCTTGTAAGGAGAAGAGCCAAGCCAGTATCCTATCTTTAAATCGGTTATAAATCCGCCCGCCATTGATAGAGCAGTACAAACGACTCCGCCAATTAAGAGTGCAGCTACCATCCCTGAATTGCCACTTAATCCGGCTGATACCAGAATAACAGAAGAAAGTATTAGCGTCATTAAAGTCATTCCAGAAACCGGGTTTGTCCCTACTATAGCAGTTGCAGTCGCTGCAACTGTAGTAAAAAGAAAAGAAATTATTAATACTATAAGCAACCCAAGAACAGCCCAGCCAACATTATAAACAACTCCAAAATAATAGTAGATGAAAATCAATATTGCACTTGTAATTAAGGTAAGCATAATAAACTTCATACTGACATCTTTTTGAGTACGGAATTGATTCTCAATAATTTTCTTTTTCCCCAAAAGCTCTTTTGCTGCAAGTGAAAATGCTTTTGCAATGATTTTGGAAGATCTTATTATCCCGATTATTCCTGCCATTGCAATACCGCCGATCCCTATATGCCTTACATAATTGGAAAAAATTTGTTCTGCAGACATATCCTTAATAAGCAAAGTAACATTGGCTCCGAGCGGTTGAGCTAATCCTTGTCCTATATATGCAACTATGGGGATAAGGACATACCATGCAACAAATGAGCCCGCACATATCATTGCAGAATATTTTAAACCTATTATATAGCCTAAGCCTGTAACTGCTGCACCGACATTCATCCTGAAAACTAATTTAGTTTTATCCGCTAGTTTTTCTCCTATTGGAATTACTCTTGATGTAAATACTTCGCTCCACCATCCGAAGGATGCAACTATAAAGTCATACAGGCCTCCGATAACTCCGCTTGCAACGAGAACCATTGCCTGTTTCCCCCCTTTTTCTCCGGCAACTAATACTTCTGTAGAAGCAGTTGCTTCGGGAAATGGATATTTCCCGTGCATATCACTTACAAAAAATTTTCTGAATGGGATAAGAAATATAATCCCTAGTACTCCACCGAATAATGATGCTAAAAATATTTTATAAAACTCAGCATTCAGATTTAATATATATAAAGCAGGAATAGTAAAAATTGCTCCTGCTACTATCAGGCCTGAGTTTTGTCCGATAGATTGTATAATTACATTTTCACCCAATGCGTTTTTCCTTTTCGCACCTGCAGATAAACCGACAGCAATAATTGCAATTGGAATTGCTGCCTCAAATACCTGCCCGATTTTTAATCCTAGATAAGCAGCGGCGGCAGAGAATATTATAGCCATAATTACTCCCCAAATTACAGAGTAAGGAGTTACCTCAGGAACTACTTTGAATGGAGGCATAACCGGCACATATTCTTCGCCGGGTTTTAGTTCAGTATATGCATTTGAAGGAAGCCCCTTTAAATTTTCGCCATTTACATGTGTTTCACTCATAAAAATTTCCCGATTAAAATAAACAATGATTGAAAATTAAGAAGAATTACAGCGATAATGCAATTAAAATATTATTTTTTTTGTACGGTTAATCCCATTTGACTAATTTTAATTCCATGAATGGAAAGCTTTATCTTGTCGCTACGCCGATCGGCAACCACGAAGACATAACTCTTCGGGCTCTGAATATACTGAAATCAGTTGATTTTATCATTTGTGAAGAATTTAAAGACGCACGGCGTCTTTTATCCCAGTATCAAATATCCAAAGTATTATTTTCTCTGAATGAGCACAACGAAAAAGATAATGCCGATCAACTGCTCTTAAAATTAGTAGAAGGCCAATCGGCAGCTTTGATATCTGACTGCGGGACTCCGCTGTTTTCGGATCCGGGACATCTATTAGTCGACCTTTGCATTTCACAAAACATAGATGTTATTCCTATTCCCGGCGCAAGCTCACTCTTACCGGCACTAACCGGTTCCGGATTTGATATCGAAAAGTTCTTCTATTACGGCTGGCTTTCTCCCAAAAAAGATATTAGGAAGCAGCAGCTAATGAAGCTGAAAAGTATGAACGAAGTAATAGTTTTGATGGATACACCATACAGACTAAAAAGCCTTCTTGAAGATATAGTAAAAATTTTCGGGAAGAATATCGCCGTTGTTCTTGCATATCAGCTTACAATGGGGAATGAAAAATTCTATAGGGAAAATGCCGCTGAGTTATTGAAGATCTCTTTTGAGAGAAATCTTAAAGGTGAATTTGTTTTAATTATTAATAATAGAAAAAATTATTAGTTTAACAAAAAAGCCTGCACCCTTTTATTAACAATAGTAATAATAATTTATAAAAATATTTTCAACTTAATCTTTGCGCTAATTAATCATTCTATTTTAATATTTACTCCCCCATTTTTAAAGTAAATTATTTATCAAGCAGCGTCACATTTTCGATATGATAAGTATGGGGGAACATATCTACCGGCTTTATCTTCTTTAACTTATATCCTGAATTAACAAACAATTTGATATCTCTAACTTGAGTCGCAGGATTGCAGCTAACATAGATTATCTTTTTGGGATTCAATTTTATAACATCATCAATTGTATTAGTGTGCATTCCGCTGCGTGGAGGATCGAGTATAACAACATCAGGCGAAGGAAGTTTTCTATCTTCAACAACCGGTAAAAAAGATTTATATAGATCGGCAGTAAAGAAATAAACATTACTTGCATTATTTATTTTTTTATTCTCTTCAGCATCATTAATCGCAGACTCAACAGTTTCAAATGCATATACTCTTTTTGATTTTCCCGAAACGAATATTGAGATTGTCCCTGCGCCTGAATACAGATCATATACAATTTCATCTCCGCTGAGCTCTGCATAATCGAGTGCCGATTGATACAGCTTTTCGGCCTGCAGAGTATTTGTCTGGAAAAATGAATTAGCGCTTATTCTGAACTGATAATTCCCAATTGAATCAATAATATAACCGCTGCCGTATATTGTTTTTTCATAATCACCGGTAGCCACCGAAGATCTTTTCTGATTAATATTGTTTACTATAGTGGTAATCTGAGGTACTTCCCTTAACAATGTTCCCGAATAGTCTTTTAATAATTCTTCATTTTCAGAGAAAGTAACTATATTAACCATTAAATCATTTGAATGATGGGATGTTTTTATTACAAGGTTCCGTAGATATCCCGAATGAGTCTTTGTTGAATAAGGGACTACAGATCTCGATTTGAAAAATTCTTTTGTAAGATTTAATATCTTATTGCTTAATTCGGATTGAAGAAAGCATTCATCTATATCAAGAACCTTGTCATAAACCTCCGGTACATGAAGGCCTAAGGCAAAGTCTCTATTAATTTTTATACCTGAATTTATTTCTGCTTGTGTAAGCCAGCGTTTGTCCGAAAAAGAGAATTCCATCTTATTTCTATAGTAAAATATCATTTCGGAGGGGGCGATCTCTTCTAAAACAAAATCGCTAAAACCACCCATCTTTCGGAAAATTTCTTCAACTTGCTGCTGTTTGTATTTCACTTGCTGAGCATATTCAAGGTCCTGCTGCTTGCAGCCTCCGCATTGCCAAAAATATTTACATCTAGCCTTTACTCTTGAGATTGAAGGTGAAATTATTTCAATTACCTTAGCTTCAGCGTATGTTTTCTTAATTCTTTTTAACTCGGTTTTTACTTTATCGCCCGGAAAAGCTCCGTCAACAAATACAACATAACTGGTATTTTTGTCCTCATCTTTTGTAAGGTCGCTGCGTATTTCTCCGACAGGAACTTTTGCTATCCCTCTTCCTTCAAATGCATATTTCTCAATTTCTAATTCAACTATATCGCCTTTTTTCAATACTGCCCTTTCTTCATTATCAATATTTTAAAACCTATGTATTTGTCTCCGCCGTGCTTAAGATAAACATTTGACTCATGACTTATCTGCTTTAATAATTTTTTGTAATAACTTTTCTCTTCATTAGTAAGTTTATCGGACTTTTCTTTTAATAATTGATTTCCCATTAAATAAAATTCTTTCAAGCTGCCGGAAATATCTTCCTCTAAGATTATTTCAAAACCTTTATCTTTATAAAAGCCCGCAAATGCATCGGAATTAATCGTGTTAATATCAGAAGCTTTCCAGATATCGTTAACAAAAACCGGTATTGGATCTTTTAATCTTACAATTTCTCCGTTGCAAAAATAACCTTCAGGCTTAATAATCCTTTTAACCTCTTTAATGATTTTATTCCTGCTGTCATTCGACATTGATGCTTGAGAATAAATCAAATCAAATGATGAATCCGGGAAATCGGTATTGGTAAAGTCCATCATTCTTACGGAAATTTCTTTTTTATTGGAAAGTGCCACCCTTGTGTTAATTAAAGAATCATAATTATCAACTATAATATCAATCGGGCACGAAAATTTAGATTGCAGTTTTATTGAAATATCTTCGCAGCCTGAGCCGATTATTAATATCGAAGAAAGCTTTTGATCTAACGCTCTAAATAATGCATTAATTTGTTTATCTGAGCCGGGGAGGAAAATCATTTTATTTAAATCAAGTTTATAATAGAGGTTTAATCTTTTCCCTCAAATACTACTTTGAGGTAAATCTCTTTTAGAGAAATTTGTAAATCTAGAGTGGAAATATATGCTGATCTTTCTATGCCATTTCAAATCCATTAAGATTCAATGGTTGCTTTCATTCTTGGTGATGTTTTCTTTCAAATGTTTGTCTGTATTGAAATACCTGCTTTTATATTAGGCATGTCTCTCTATCTACAGTTATTCTTCAGTTGAAATAAATGTTTTATGCTTTTTGTCAATTAGAAAAATCTTTCTTTTCCTAATGGTAATGTAATGAAACTTATCCAAACATGAAAAATTTAATTTCTGCGCCTCTATCTTTGCCTTTCAAAACAAGTTAGACTATTTTTAATATCAAATTTTAGAAATCAATTAGAGGATATGATGAAAACTCTCCTTACAATTTTATTATTATTGCCTTGCATGCTTGCTGCACAAGAAAAGCACCCGTTAACGGTTGATGACTTATGGGCCATGAAAAGGATCGGAACTTTTGCTCTTTCACCGGATGGAAAAACCATCGCTTTCACCACTACTACTTACAGTATGGACGAAAATAAGGGAAACACTGATATTCTTTTAGTTGATGTAAACGGTTCAAACCTTCGACCATTCAAAAATTCAGATAAGAATGAATCATCTCCCATATTCTCTTCAGACGGGAAGAAGATAGCCTATTTAGCTGATGATCAAATTCACATTAGTAATATTGATGGTTCGGATGATAATAAGGTAACGGATTTATACTCCGGTGTTGATGATTTTAAATGGTCGCATGACGGTAAGAAATTTCTAATTATTTCCTCAGTTTATCCGGATTGTGCAAATCAAGACTGTAATAAAATGACGGATGAAGAAAGGAAAAACTCCAAGCTAAATGTCAGAGTAATTACGCATCTGATGTTCAGGCAATGGAATAGATGGCTTAATGACAAAAGAAGCCATATATTTTTATTTGATACCGAAACTAAAGATTATTCGGATTTAACTTATAAAATGCATAATGACGTTCCGCCGCTTGATCTTGGCAGTGAAAATGATTTTAACTTTTCGCAAGATGACAAACAGGTCGCCTTTACTATGAATCCTAATTCTGTAGTTGCTTCCAGCACCAATAATGAGGTATATACTGTCAACCTCGCTGATCTTAAAAAAGATGAGAAAGCCCCGATGACAAAGATATCTGTGAGTAGGGGTAATGATTGCCAGCCGGTCTATTCTCCCGATGGTAAATATATAGCGTTTGCTTCAATGCTTGTACCCGGGCATGAATCCGATCAGTCTTACCTGGTTTTATATGATAGGCAAACCGGCAAATTAAAAAATCTCACCAAAGGATTCGATAGATCAGTAGGTGAAATAGTTTGGTCTCCGGATTCAAAGGATATTTATTTTACATCGAATAATGAAATATTCAATTCTGTTTATAAAATTGATATAAACACCGCGGAAATCAATTTAATATTAAAAGATCATAGTAATTCTAATATAGTTGTATCACATGATGGAAACAAAATTTACTTCAAGCAACAAAGGTCCAATCTTCCTTATGAGATTTTTTCTATGAACTCCAATGGACGAGACATAAAACAAATTACACTCTTGAACAAAGACCGCTTAGCTAATATCGAAATGATCCCGCTTGAAACTTTCTGGTGCCAAGGCGCCGCAGGCAAGAATATTGAATCTATACTTGTGAAGCCACCTCATTTTGATCCTGCAAAAAAATATCCTATGATATTTTTAATTCATGGAGGACCGCAAGGGCACTGGGAGGACGATTTCCATTACCGGTGGAATACAGAACTGTTTGCTTCAAAAGGATATGTTGTAATTGCTCCTAATCCTACCGGTAGTACCGGCTATGGACAACCATTTACAAATGCAGTTTCTCGAGACTGGGGTGGCAAGCCATATCATGATCTGATGAATGTTTATAACTATGCGATAAAGAATTTTAAATATATTGATAAGAAAAATACTTTCGCTGCCGGGGCTTCTTACGGCGGATATATGGTTAACTGGATCGAAGGTCATACTAACCGGTTTAATGCTCTTGTTTCTCATGACGGGGTTTTTAATACTGTTAGTATGTGGGGAACAACTGAAGAACTCTGGTTCCCCGAATGGGAATTCAATGGGACACCCTGGACTAACAGAGCTTTGTATGAAAAATGGAACCCAGAAAGATTTATTCAAAATGCAAAAACTCCGATGCTTATCGTTGAAGGCGGACATGATTACAGAGTGCCGGATGATCAAGCATTTCAGTTATTTTCGTCACTTCAAACTCTTGGTGTGGAATGTAAATTCCTGTATTTCCCCGATGAATTCCATTTTGTAATTAAGCCCCAGGATGCACGCTTCTGGTGGAAATCAGTTTTTGAATGGTTCGAGAAACACAAAAAATAAGGAGGATTTATGACAGAGCTGGATTTTGATCTTGATGAGAAAAATGATCTATCGGTTCTGGACTTTGGCGGAAAGACTGAAGAAGAAGTGAATGAAAATGTCAAATACGTCGAAGAAAACTTATGGGCTAAATTAGAACGCGCTGGAAAAAAAATATCTTTTGCAAAAGATATTTTTGCTTTGTTCAGGTACCTGAGGGATCCATTAGTCTCTTGGCACCGGAAAGCTATTGTCGCTGCCGGATTGATTTATTTCATTTGTCCCATTGATGCAATCCCGGACATTACTCCGTTCATCGGCTATCTCGATGATTTAGGAGTAATAACTGCCTTGCTGAAGTTTTTAGGCCATGAGCTTGTACCTTATTATTGTACTTCTTACAGTTAGAATTATTATTTGTTATTAAGGTATTAATTATCAAATTTTAATTATTATTTGTGCTTGATATTAACTCTTTTAGATAATCAGTTTTTAATTTTTTAATTTAAAAATAATTATATGAATTTTAAAGTAAAGAAAAGCGATACTCTATTTAGAGGAAAAGTATTTGATCTTCAAGTTGATCAAATTGAGTACAATAGCGGGAACAACGGTGTAAGGGAAACTGCAGTCCACCCGGGCGGGGCCGTTTCTGTGGCTGTTAAGAATAACGGCAAAATAATTTTTGTAAAGCAATTTAGATATCCATTACAAAAGAATATTATCGAGCTCCCCGCTGGAAAACTTAATAAGGGGGAAGATCCATTAGTTTGTGCGGTTCGCGAACTTGAAGAAGAAACTGGCTATAAAGCCGCAAAGGTTGAAAAACTCGGCGCTATTTGCACTACACCCGGCTTCTGTACTGAAATTTTACATATCTATTTAATGAGGGATTTAATCCCTGGTAATCATAACAGGGAAGAGGGCGAATTCGGTATGGAAATCCTTGAACTTTCTTTATTAGAAGCTGAAAATATGATCCATAATGGGGAAATCTTTGATGCAAAAACAATCTGCGGTATTTTTTATGCAAAAAATTTCCTTATTTATTAGTTTGCTTTTTATATTATATCATATAATATTTTAGTTGAAAAATGACATTTATATAAAGAATATGCAAAAATTACTTTAACTGCCTCTCTATACTTAAGTTCTTACTAATATTGGCTGTCTTTTCGATGAAGAATTTCATTTATGATAAGATGATGAGCTGTGCGATGTATTATGCCTAGATGATATACGATTAGAATAAATGTGAGGTGACTATGAAATTTCTCATATCCCTGACTGTTATATTCTTCATTTTCTTCATTTTGCTGCTGGTAATTATTGAAAAATATATTTTAGTTTAATGTAAGTTAGCTTCGATCTAAAGACTTCTCTAAGCTGAATCCTTAAGAATATTCAAGAGATCGGACAAACGACTAGCAACTCCTTATTGAGAAACTAGATAGCAAATGTTTTTAAAACATTGGCTGCCTCTGCACATGACTACATACTTCGGACCACAAACAACAAACTTAGTACTTTTTATCTTTTGAATTTCCATTTCAAATAAGCTAAATTAGCCGTATTAAATTTCATTCAAAGTATGCTGAAATCATTACAAGTAAAGGACTACGCTCTCATTGAACTAATTAACATTGAGTTCGGAAGCGGTTTAAACATTATAACCGGCGAAACAGGCGCCGGTAAATCTATCCTAATTGATGCTATGAGCTTACTCCTTGGGGAAAGAGCTTCAACTGAAGTTGTTCGTAAAGGAGCCCCAAAATCTATTATTGAAGGTATCTTTGATGTAGAGACTAACAAAAAAATTAAAAGAATTTTAGAAGAGAATGATATTGATTTTTTACCGGAACTGATTATGCGAAGGGAGATTTCTGCTAAAGGTTCTAATCGCTGCTTTATTAACGATACACCGGTTCCGCTTAATCTTATTAAAGAAGCTGGTAACCTTTTAGTCGATTTGCATGGCCAGCATGAACATCAGTCTCTTTTAAGGACAGATACACATATAGATTTTCTTGATGAATTTGGTACTCCCGAAGAACTGATTGTAAATTACGAAAACCTTTTTAGTCAGTTATCATCTTTTACAAAAGAATTGGATTTACTAAAGGAGAGGGAAAATATCTTAAGTGAAAAGAAAGACCTTTATTCATTCCAAATTGAAGAAATTGATACTGTTTCTCCTATTGAAAGGGAGGAAGAAAAATTGAATGAGGAGCTGAATATACTTGAGAATTCTGAAAAGCTCATGGAACTGACTACTTCTGCTTACGATTCTCTTTATGAATCCGAAAATTCAGTGAACGATTTTCTGGGTAAGATTCAGAATGATTTAATAGAATTAAGTAAAATTGATAAATCCTTTCTTGAAGTATTAGGTGAAATTGAATCTGCAATTACTCTTGTAAATGATATTTCAAAAGTTGTTAGAGACTATCGATCCAAAATTGATGTTGATTCTGAGAACCTTGAGCAAATTAGAGAACGCCTTGGCGCATTAACAATGTTGAAAAAAAAGTACGGCGGTTCTATTAAAGCAATACTCGAACACCGGAAAAAGATCGGCGAGGAGTTCAGACTTGCAGAAAATTATTCCTATAATATCATTTCACTCGAAAATCAAATAAAAGAGCTTCGTGAAAAGTGCGGTGCCGCTGCAGATTTGATTTCAAAGAGAAGAAAAGAATCTGCTAAGAAAATCCAAAGGGAAGTAAAAGATGCTCTGAGCCTTCTCGGTATTCCTGATTCATCTTTTGTTGTTATGATAAATCAAATACCTCCTGTTGATATGTGTGATAGTTTTATTATCTCCAATGGTAAAAAACTTAAATATTTCAGTAATGGATATGATCAAGTTGAGTTTTTTATTTCGACTAATAAAGGAGAGGACCCAAAACCTCTGGTTAAGGTGGCATCGGGCGGCGAAGTCTCAAGAATAATGCTTGCGCTTAAAACTATTCTTGCAAAGAATGATAAGCTTCCGTTATTAATCTTCGATGAAATTGATACTGGGGTTAGTGGCCGAATTGCTCAAAAAGTTGGCCAGGCTCTTAAATCTTTAGCTGAATTTCATCAGATAATCTCTATAACGCATCTTCCTCAAATTGCAAGCCTAGCTGATCATCATTATGCTGTTGAGAAAAGATTTAATGAAGAACGAGCTATAAGTTCTATAAGAAAACTAAAAGACAATGAACGCGTTAACGAAGTTGCAAAATTAATGAGCGGCGAAAAAATCACCGAGGCAAGCTTATTAGGCGCTAAAGAATTAATGGGCTTGTCATAATCATATAGTAACCTTCAGTTTCCAATTGTAATCTCCTTAGAATTCTACCATTAATTCTTTTATCTTAAGTAATCTAAATGAAACTTCTAATTTCGACCTAAGCTATACTATTAAAGGAGATCCCAACAACGGAGACCCGTCACTTAAACAGGATAATAATGTCAGTGCGAGTGTCAGCGGAAAAGATAATGTGAGACTTATACTCGGCGGATCAGTAAAATTGGGCTTTTTCGTTATTAACGCGGATTATAATCTGACTTCTCAGTCTTTATTTTCCGGCGGATTATCCTTTGAATTTTAATAGGAGTTTGCAATGGAAAAATATTTAATATTTTATTTATTATCTTTTACTCTTGCTTCTATGCTTTCTTTCCAAGGCTGCATTCTGGATGCTTTTAATTCTCTTACTGAAAATATATCCTTAACAAAAGAATTTGATATAAGCAGCAGCTTTACAACTTATAGTAAGACGGATTTAATCGATCTTTCAAATTCCACTACTTATCAGCGATATCAGGATAAGATCCAAAATATTTCATTTCTGCGTGCCGAGTTCAGAACATTAAACGTGAGCCCCTCTGATATGCAGAGTTCCGTTACCATTAATTTGCAAGACAACAACGGTAATCTGCTTTTTTCTTATCCCCTTGGCTCTATAAAACCGGCAGATTATCAGAATACTCCTTATGAGCTGCAGCTTAATTCAACTCAAATCGGATTGATAAATTCATATCTTTCTACTTTATCCAATAAGACTTTTCAAGCTACTATTTCAATTAATAATATTACATGGACTACATTCCCGGCTAGTTATAATCTAAAAGCTGTAATCGATATCGTATCTTCTATGAAAACCAATCTTTAGCCTGACTGTTTTTCGAATCAATAAATCCTTGCTATTTTTATTGCAGGGATTTATTGTTTTTAAATGACTAAGTTTAACAATGCTATAATATTTTTACATCAATTAATTCTATATATCATTTTATTTGAAAGACTCAGCTTTATATATCCATATACCCTTTTGCGACCACAAGTGCATTTATTGTGACTTTTATTCTATTATCACTTCCGATAATATCTCTAATTTCTTGTCTGCACTTAAAAAGGAGATTATGTTTTATTCTAAGGATTATAACTCTGATAGAATTTTCAGCTCAATATTTTTTGGAGGAGGTACCCCTTCTCTTATGCAACCGGAATATTTAGCTGAAATAATAACTTCTCTTAAGCAGAATTATTCTATAAGCGATGTTGCCGAAATTACTATGGAAACTAATCCGGGCACGGTCGATATGGCAAAACTTAAAAAATTCCGGCAGATTGGAATAAACCGGATCAGTATTGGAATACAATCCTTTAATGATGATGAACTCAAATTTCTGACTAGAATTCATGACAAAAGTACTGCAATTCAAACGGTTCTTGAAGCTCATGCAATTGGGTTTGAGAATATTAGTATAGACTTAATCTTTAATCTCCCTAAACAGTCTAAAGATAAATGGGAAAGCAATCTCCAAATTGCAATGGAGCTTCCTATTAACCATATCTCTACCTATAGCCTCATACTGGAGCGTGGAACTATCTTAAATAAAATGGTTCTTGACGGAAAAGTAACCTTACAGGATGAGGATTATGATGCTGAGCTGTACGAAATGACAATTGATTCTCTAACCCAAAAAGGATTTCTTCAATATGAAGTTTCTAACTTTACTAAGGCAGGATATGAATGCCGGCATAATAATGCATACTGGAGATATAAAGATTACCTAAGCTTCGGGCCTTCTTCTCATTCTTTCGTAAATAGAAAAAGATGGTGGAATTATTCAAGCTTAAAACGGTATATCTCGGAAATATATAAAAACGGAACTGCGACTGCTGGCTTTGAGCTCATAAATGATGAAATGGCATTAAATGAATATGTTATGCTAGCCATGCGCAGTAAAGGACTTGATACAAACGAATTCATATCATTATTCGGCGGGAACTGGCTTGTTCAAAAGAATGACTTCTTTCACGAAATCGAAAAGGGAAGACTAGGATTTATGAATAACGGTATCTTTCAACTAACTAAATCCGGCTATGCAGTCTGCGATGAAATCCTAAGTAAATTACTCTAATGTTTGTGATTATCCAAGCCTTGCAGACGTGGATTTCTTTCGGGATAATTCGACACTTATATTAAAAAAAATTCATGCCTCACTAATTAACTCAATCAGAATCTATTCAACACTACTTTATTAATGCTATTCCAATACAAGCAGATGGCTCAGTAATTTTCAATAGGTCTGCAATTGTAGCTGCAATATCTACTACATATACGGGCGAGTTAACAGTCTGCTTTGGAACATGCCATCCGTAAAATATCATCGGGGCATGCGTGTCATATGTATAAGGTGCTCCGTGTGTGGTTCCTTTCTTCATGAATGAAATTAAATAACTGGGCTGTAGTGTGATAACAATATCTCCCGAGCGTGCAGGATTGAAACCGTTAAGCGCTAAGTTTGCATTTGTCCTGCTGGCGATCTGTTTTTCGAGGTCATCTCTCGTAAAGATTGAACTTATCGCCGGGAATGTATCTCTCAGGTAATCGGCATATTCTTGTTCCAGCTCATGAATATTTAACTTCTTTTCTTTAATTAACTGCCTATTGAAAAAGATTTGATCATTCGAAATACTCTCAACTACATTTTTATCGCCGAAATTTCTAATTGTAAATGCAGTAATTGAATCAACTGCTTTCTTGTAATTTAATTCCCCCGTGGGCAGGCGGTGTTCTTTTAAATACCCCGGAGTGTCGAGTACTGCATGATCTGCTGTAAAGAATAAAAGATAATTTCCTTTTCCTGCTTGTTTGTCTAACGCCTTTAACAAGTCAGCAATCTGAGCATCAAGCTTTATATAGGTGTCTTCCAATTCGTATGAATAATTCCCATATGCATGCCCAATGTAATCTGTTGAAGAAAAGCTTATAGCTAAAAAATCTGTCTCGCTTCCTTTACCCAAATTCTCATTAATTAAAGCCGCTTTTGCAAACTCTTCTACTATCTGATTTCCAAATGGTGTTGTCTCAAGTACTCCGTATCTTTTACTTTGTTTTATATGATCAAAACTATGCGGGAATGTAGTTCTCCCTTCATTAAAAACATCATTTTCAAAAGGAGATTCATCAGGTGCGGTATTTTGATAATCCGCATCCGGCTTTGATAATTTCCATCCTTCCGAAATGTATTTATCCGCAAGTTTCTTATTGTTAAATTCCTCCACCCATTTCGGAAGCTCTTTTATATAGTAAGAAGAGGAGATAAA
>Ga0075269_10000088_pt1 | contig 15380 bp, 12 predicted proteins | sample SF_Rice_5C_0N_10_FD_69773 | JGI IMG/M metagenome (GOLD analysis project Ga0075269, IMG submission 69773) | Rice paddy soil microbial communities from Twitchell Island, California, USA - SF_Rice_5C_0N_105 | ecosystem: Environmental > Terrestrial > Soil > Paddy field/soil | place: USA: Twitchell... | reverse complement strand
GGTCTGCACCGACTCTAATGATTTATAACCATCTGCAAGCTGCTGCCAATCTTCCTTTTGTTTTTCCAATAAAAATCTTGCAGCGCTTGCATAGTCATTCACATTTGTTAATTTACTAAGCGAATCCACAAACCATATCTTTTCTATTAAATTTTGATTTTTAGATATTCTCATCTCAATCTTTATTTTTCATTTCCTATATTTAATTTCTGCCTTGCTAGAATTTCAATAGTTCTAATTCGATCTTTATATAGATTATTGGCGTTTATTTTATCAATCGGTAAAGATGCATCGGTGTTCCCTTCCCACCGGCGGCATAAATAAACCGGCTCGTAGATTCTCCCGATCTGATGATGTCTTGAGATCGCCAATCCTACAGCATAATCTTCACCGTAACTTACGTTAGGAATTTTTATTTTTCTGAGAAGCGGGACATAGAAGGCTCGCGGCGCCCCAAATCCGTTTACCCTCAGCCCGTTGTTCCTGCCGTTCTCAGGAGTCCATTCTCTATGATCGATTATTCCCGGTGGTACTTCTTTTAGATTAAAATCTGTCAATTTATAACTGCCTATTACCATTGCGCATCTTTCTTTCTTGAAGAGATTGATAATCCTCTTGAGTACACCTTCATCGGAATATAGGTCATCGCTATCTAATTGAATTGCAAATTTTCCGCATTCATTATGATGGACAGCTAAGTTCCAGCAGCCTCCTATTCCGAGATCGTAGCGATCCGGTACAATGTGAATTAATTTGCTCTCTTTATCCGCAATTGACTTTAACAATTCCGTAGTACCGTCATTTGAATGATTGTCAACTACAATTACATTATACTTAAATTCGGTTTTTTGATTTAATGCTGAAAAGACAGCATCTCTAATAGTCTTAACCCTATTCTTAACCGGTATTATTACTGAAGCTTCATGGTTAAAGTTTCCTGCTTCCAAATTAATTGGGTCAAAAACCGGGGCTAGGTAAGAATCTATTTGCTTTAAGTATTCGGTTGCTGCCTTCTCCATTTCAATTTGTACCGCACGGTTTTTAGGGTCTACATATTTAAACTGTTCCTCATCTGTAGAGGTATTGTCAACAAGGCTTGCTGAATAGAGAAACTCAGGTATTCTCGTTATTGAATAGTTTTGTGAAATAATGAGGCGTAAATTATATAGTCCGGCAAAAGAATATTTAAATGCATTTTTCTTCACTGCGTTATTTAGTGCTTCAGTCCGGATAAATAATAAAGGCCCAAAATCAAAGTCATCTCTTAAGCTGCCCAGCTGGTAATCAATTAGGGGATGGGGAATCCTAACGCTATTCTTTAGATCAAAATAATCTGAGTAGAGAATTCCGGCACCGCCATCTTCAGCAACAGATAAGAATCTTTCTAGGGAATATTTTCCAGGAATGATTTGAGTATCCCCGGTAATTAAAACGATATAATCGGTTTTAGACAGTTTTCCTATTAGCTCAACCGTTTTGCTTTCATTTAATGAATTTATTATAACAGATTCGCAATTAACATATTTTTTGTCTACCGGGCTTTTTGAAAGAAGGAAAATATTTTCAACTAGTTCGGAGCTATTTAATTCTTCAATTAGGCTATGGATTTGCATTCCCGGGCTGTATGGAAGAAATACAGATAGTTTTTTTAACATTTATGCCTCATTATTTAGTTTTAACTCACCGCTTTATTATAAATTTCAATTACTCTATCGGTAAGGATTTCAAGATCAAAGTTTTTAACTGCTCTTTCTCTGGCTGCTTTCCCAAACTTTAATCTTTTATCCGGCGATCCTATTAGATTTGATATCTTATTTAATAGATCATTTGAGTTTTTATTTTCAAACAGCAGTGAGGTCTCGTTGTCTATTGCTATATCTAGCACTCCATCTGAATTGGAGCATACAGAAGGCTTGCACATTGACATTGCTTCTGTCAAAGCTATGCCGAACGCCTCACTATGTGAAGGGAAAACAAATATATCCATTGCAGCCAGCACTTCAGGGGTATCACTTCTATAACCGGTAAAGACTAAATTATTCAATCCATATTCTTTTGCCGACCTTTTAATAGAATCCTCATAATTATTTTCCCCCCGGCTGGCTTCGCCGACAACCATAAACTTTAGATTCCCATATTTCGCATTTAGGCTATGAGCTGCGGAAAGAAATTCTTCATGACCCTTGCCCGGACTGAATCTTGCCAGCATGCCGATTACAATTTCATTTTCTTTTATATTGAATTCGTTCCTAACTTTTTCTTTATCAACTTTTCCCGGATTAAACTTGTCCGTATCAATTCCGTTATGAAGAAGAAGTACTTTGCTTTTATCAAGGGGGCATGTATCCAATAAGTTTTTTCTAATTACGTTGCTAATAGCTAAGGCATATGTAACACGTTTGTAAATCCATTTGTGCAATATATCCTTCTTCTCAATGCCGGAGCCTACCTGTTTAGTTAAAATAAGCGGAATTTTACTTCTTAGGATTTTAAGCGCAGGCACTAATATCCATAAGTCTTTTGATGCCTGAGTATGAATAATATTATATTCACCCCGCCGTATCAGGCTGGCATGCATTAATATACTGAATGGATGAATATACCCGGAAGCCTTTATTGGGTGTGTAATTATTCCCTGGTTGTTTGCTTCAATATGAATTCTTGATTCTCTTATGCAGACAAGCTCTGTCCGGATATTTCTCTTATTAAGCTGCTTTACGGCAGTAAGAGTAAACATTTCCATTCCTCCCCAGCTTTTTGAAAGGCAGGAGTATAATATCTTCATATCTTTAGAAAATCTTTTTTAACTTTGCGTTCTTAAAATAATGAAGTAGTATTTCGTCAAACTGATGGCCTTTTGATGCCATTACGGCTGCTCCAATCTGGCAAAGTCCTACTCCATGCCCCCATCCTGCACCGGTTAAAATAAATTTCTGAGGGATACCATTTTGAATGTTTACTTTATCAACTACAAACGCACTGCTGTATAAATGAGATTCAGATAATAACCTTCTTATTTCAAGTTCTTTACCGATTATAAGTGTTTTCTTTGTCCCGATGATTTTCAACTTAATTAGTCTGGAAGAATATCCTCTTTCAATAGGCACTAAATCTTTTATATCACCGAAGTCAATCCCGGACTTCCTTTTTATAAGTTGAGAAATCTCTGCTTGTGAGTATTCAACTTTCCATCTATAGAAATCCTTTGTAGTTTGGTCGAAATCAACGAGCACATGCGAAAGTATCTTTTTATCCTTAGTATTACAGAAAGATTGAGGATTGCTTTTAATCCATCTTACTGCGTTTGCTTCAATCGAAAAGTCAAGATTATAATTCTCAAGATCGAATTTGTAATCAATAACCGATGAAAGGTAGCTCTGCTTTTTAGGCTCCCAGACATTCTCGAAAGATTCGGTAATACCGCCGCATGATTTAGAATAGCGAGCGTCACATATCTTATCTTCACTAATAAGAACAATCCCGGCAGTTTGTTTTACCCCTTGCCATGCAGTTTCAGTAAATACCTTCGAGACCCCCTGATATCTTTGGCAGTGGTCATCTGCACAGACATCAAATAATTTATGGTCCTCACGGTCATACCATTTTATATGTTCTTCTTCAAGGGGAACAGTTATGGGGGCTTTTGTCTTTCCTTTCTTATTAGATTTTGATTTTTCTATTTGAGAAAGTAGCCAGCTTCTCGAGATTATTGCATGAGTCCTAAGAAGCTGTAATGGACTCTTAGGGCTCATTTCGGATGAGATTACGCTTACAAGATAATTTTCTATCGGGATAATATTTATTGCAATAATCTTCCCGTTATCCTTTAGCAGCTTTAATGATCCGGCAAACCTTTCCTTCTCCTTTTTCTCCCAATGGAACTTAACTCCGATTGTGACATTTTTTAATAAGAATGATTCTGTTTCAAAATCTTGAGGTTTAAATATAACTTCCCCTCCGAACTCAAATAATGTTTCGTCTTGTTTACATATTATTTTATCGCCGGATAACTCAGCCGAGAACCTTCCGCTGAAAGCTTTATTCTGGCCTATTACTTTAAAATCACCATGAAGTTCGAAGCTTATTGTTTTCTCACACATGATCCCCACATTTATTACAGGCTCTTTTGAATAATTAATCATTTATTTTAGATACAATTTCATTGATTTTTACATAAAAAATAATTTTAGCGGGTAAAATATAAACATTAAAATGCTTAGTTTGTAAGCCATTAAGAGATACATGTCATTAGTTTATTTTTATTAAACTTCCTAAATTACCTAATGCTTATTTGTCAAATTGCGGGCTTTATGCAAATATTTGCTATATTGTTCAATGCTTTAATGTAAATAAATTGACTTATAAATCAATCTTATAACGGCTAAATATAAAATTCATAATACTATCTCATATAAATAGAAATGGCGCAATTAAAATCAAAAGTAGTAAACATAATCGGCTTTCCGATGGATCTCGGCGCAGATAGAAGAGGGGTAGATATGGGGCCCTCAGCATTAAGGATCGCAGGACTAAGAGAAAAACTTGAGCGCTTAGGCTATAAAGTGATCGACAACGGAGATTTATTCATCCAGATTATGGAACGGCAGAAGATTACAAACCATAATTTGAAATATTTAAATGAAATAGTAAGAACATCAAAGAACCTCGCAGCTAAAGTTGAGAAGGTTTTAGAGAAGGGACAGTTCCCGCTATGCATAGGTGGTGATCATTCTATGGCAATCGGAAGTATTGCCGGCATTTCATTATACTGCAGAAAAAGAAATATGAAGCTCGGTGTAATTTGGATCGATGCACATGCAGATATGAATACAGAGGAGACAACTCCCTCCGGAAATATTCACGGTATGCCGCTTTCCGCTTCTTTGGGTGTAGGCAATGAAAAGCTTACTCACGTTTTAGGTTTTTCGCCCAAAGTGCTTCCTGAGAATACTGCATTGATAGGAGTTAGAAGCATAGACGGGCCTGAAAAGGTTAATATAAAAAAATTAAATCCTACTGTTTATACAATGGCTGATATTGACAAGTTAGGGATCCACAGGGTAATTTCAAGAGTACTAAAGCAGTTTAAAGAAAAAGTAGACCATATCCACGTAAGCTTCGACCTTGACTCAGTTGATCCTTCAGTTGCCCCCGGAGTCGGGACACCAGTGGCAGGCGGATTAAGCTATAGAGAGACTCATCTCCTTATGGAATCTATTGCGGATTGCGGTTGTATCTCTTCACTCGAGGTTACTGAGGTAAATCCTATTTTGGATAACGGGAATAAAAGTGCAATATTTGCAACAGACGTTGTAGCTTCTATAATGGGGCAAAGGATATTGTAGATTCGATTGCTTAATTTACTTTAAACAAGAGTTAATAATTTGGGTAACAAACATACAATACTTTCTTACGCTTTAAGCTTTCTTCTGCTTGCATATTTAGTAAAGCTTCTTGGTTTTGTGGATTTTAGTACAATGGAGATATTGTCTTACACATTTGTATTTTATGGGATCAGCCAGGTTTATATTTCTATGGGGAACGAAAGAAAGCTCGCCTTGTTTTTAGGATCAGCTATTTTTCTCCTTGGTACTGAATTTTTCCTTCTAGACAGCTTTGACATTATTTCCACCTCTTCTGTTATTTTCCCGTCCGCTCTTCTAATACTTGGGATAAGTTCTTTTATGCTTTACATTGACAATACGGATGATAAGGCAATATTATTTATATCTCTTATATTTATTTTGCTGGGAGTAATTTACTCCGTTAGTGTCGGATCGATGCGGTTTGGGAATTTCTTTACAGCACTCTTTCAGTTGGTTGCAAAATATTGGATAATATTCATTCTGGCGCTGGTAATAATTTTTATGATAAGCAAAGGGAAAAAATCAGGCGGTTCTTAATAGTACAAAATGTATATGGGCATTTTGCTCATATCTATTAACCATTAGATACTGAGTCTGCGTGAATATTATTAACCAACACTTTTAAGTGTTGGAATAGAAGCTAACATTGAATATTTAATAACCGTTTTAATTTATCTACCAACGGTAGACGGTTTATCACACAGCCTCTACTCATCGGGAATTTAATTCCTAATCCAATATCTTCTTTACCCTGCCAACTTCACCGGTCTCAAGCCTGACTTTTATACCGTGCGGATGCATAGGGGATTTAGTGAGAATATCTTTTACATAACCATCCGTCAGTCTCCCGGACGGCTGATCTATTTTAAGCACAATAGAAACATGAGACCCGGGCTTAATATTTATTCGCTGTGTTCCGTCCATAGCTCTTATTCTTACCTTTGCTGAAGTCCCTTTCGCTTCTTCTTTTCCTATTTTTATTGAAAGCTTCTTCCCGGTTAAACTCTTTACCGTATTTATTCTTCTCAAGTCGTTTTTTATTTGAAGCAGGATTTATATTCTCATTCTTATTTTCAGTTTGAACACAAGGGTGATCCAGAATGACCGGTATTGGAATTTTTAATAGCCTGTTTATGTCTTTCAGCATAGACTTCTCTTCATGGTCGCAGAATGAAAGAGCAACACCGCTTAGTCCGGCTCTTCCCGTACGGCCTATCCGGTGAATATAAGTTTGAGATTCGTCAGGCAATTCAAAGTTTATAACGTGAGAAAGTTTATCTACATCAATACCGCGGGATGCTATATCGGTTGCAACCAATACCCTGGTTTTCTTAGATTTGAAGTTATTCAATGCTTGCTGTCTTGCATTCTGGGATTTATTACCGTGAATAGCTTCGGCTTGTATCTTAGCATTGTTCAATACTTTAGTTACCTGATCGGCACCGCGCTTGGTACGGGTAAATACAAGTGCAGAATCTATTGATTCATCTTTTAATATGTGTACAAGAAGAGTTTTCTTATCAGGCTTGGCAACAAAATAGACTCCCTGTTTTATTGCATCAACAGTTGGAGATTCAGGTGTTACTTCAACTTTAACAGGGTTAGTCAATATTGTACCGGAAAACTTTACAATTTCCGGAGGCATAGTTGCCGAAAAGAACATTGACTGTCTGCCGGATGGCAGTAAAGAGATTATCTTTTTAATATCATTTATAAATCCCATATCGAGCATACGGTCTGCTTCGTCAAGTACAAATAGCTTTATGTCATTAAGGGAAATATAGTTTTGGTTAATCAAGTCGAGCAGTCTGCCGGGCGTAGCAATAAGGATATCTACTCCATTCCTTAAAATATCTGTCTGTCTTCTCTGCGATACTCCGCCGAATACAACTGCGGATTTAAGTCCCGTATATTTACCATAAGAAGCAAAGCTTTCTTTAATCTGTAGCGCCAGTTCTCTGGTCGGTGTAAGTATTAACGAATTAATCTTTCTTCGGTATTTACCCGTAGGCCTTTCAGAATGAAGAATTTGAAGAATAGGCACTGCAAAGGCAGCCGTTTTACCGGTACCTGTTTGGGCACAGCCTAGGATATCTTTTCTTTCCAGTATAAGCGGTATAGCACGAATCTGTATATCAGTTGGTTCGACATAGCCTTCTTCAGTGAGTGCGGTTTGAATCGGCTTAATAAGATTTAGATTTTCGAATGACATTGAATTCCTTATTTAGACCGGAGGGTAAAAGTTTCTTAGGTTTTTAAATCTGCGGTCGGATTATTGAATCTTAAGATTAGAAGGCTACAAGATCTTTTTGAAGCAAACTTTTCATATTTGAACATTAAACATACAATAAAACATCCATATCTCAAAAGGATGGAAAGAAGAGCCTGTACTACATGACTTCTGTCTACTTTTTATAACTTTAGTAGGGAAGTAAAGCTGGAATGATAATAATATGGTAAAACAGGGTATCCGGGTATAATTTGAAACACTTCTTTATTTCATCCCCCCAAAACGAAACTTTACAGCTTATTAATTAAGAAAGCTAATTTCCTAACTTAAATAAGCCATATAGTATAATACCGGCATACTTACCATCTAAATACGACCATAATGGCATGTTAATGGCATGCTAACGGCATCCTAATGGCTTATAATTGTCATTTTTAAGCCGTTAGCATGCCATCAACATGCCATTAACATGCCATTTAGATCGGATTTAGATTGGAGACATGCCTTGGTTAGGCAATGGAAGGTATAATTTGACTAAGGAATTGTATGGAGATTATTCAAATAATCTTTTTTATATGCCTATTTTCCCGCTTGTGTAATGAATATTTATTTATAGAAGGATAATTTTCACTTAGCCTCTAAATCTATTTGTTAATGATACACAACGACATAATTATTTACTGTTAGGATTCAAAGTTTGACAGTAAAAAATCTATTCAATACAAATTGTTTCTTAAACTATTTCCTTTTTTCAAACTTATTTTGGACAGAACTTAGGTAGGAGAGTTATAAGGATATTAATTAAAATATTGCAAAACAATTTTAATTTGTTAGTATTATATTTTTATAATAAAAAAATTTAATTATAGGGATTTGTATGAAAATCTTCTTACTGTTTATTTTCATGTTCGTAATAGCCGCTTATTTATATCCGGCTGAAAAATCCAAATCAAATTCAAATTTTATCAAATTGCCTGCTCTATTTTCGGATAATATGGTGTTACAGCAAAAAGCTAAAGTTGATTTTTGGGGAAAGGCAAATCCGGGTGAGGAAGTTGTAATTACAGCTGGCTGGGGCGTAACAGCAAGGGCTGAAGTAAAGGATGATAGTACATGGATAGTTAAAGTGATGACCAAAAAAGCGGGCGGGCCTTATGAAGTTAAGATTAAGATTGGAGATTCTACTATTGTTTATAAAAATGTCATGCTGGGAGAAGTATGGCTTTGTTCAGGGCAGTCGAATATGGAGATGCCGCTTGAGGGCTGGCCGGACAATATAATTAAGAATTCGGCAGAAGAAATTAAAGAAGCTGATTATCCTGATATAAGATTATATACTGTAGCAAGAGCACTGTCGGCAGAGCCTGAATTTAATTGTGCAGGAACATGGAGCGAATGCAATCCTCAGACGGCTGCGAAATTTAGCGCGGCAGCTTATTTCTTCGGAAGGAAATTGTATAAAGAGTTAAAAGTACCAATCGGATTAATTCATTCCAGCTGGGGCGGGACTAAGATACAATCATGGACATCAGGAAAGTATTTAAGGACCTTTGATGACTACGACAAAACAGTTGATAAGATTGAAGCTTCGAAAGGAGAAATAAAGAAGCAGAAAGAATGGATATACAGCCACCCGGTAGTTGACGTGAGTAAAAAGCCTGCCGATGTACAATTCAAGGATTTGGATTTTGGTGACAGTTCATGTTCTAAAACTGAATTTGACGACAGCAGATGGCATACCATGAATCTACCTGCGTATTGGGAAATAACGGAGGTCGGAGGATTTGACGGTGCAGTCTGGTTTAGAAAGAAAATAGAGATACCAAAGTCATGGATGAACACTGACCTGGTTTTAGACTTAGGTCCGATTGATGATATGGACAGGGCATATGTTAACGGAGCTTTTGTCGGAGAAATTGAGGAAGCAGGCTTTTACCAAACACCAAGAGTATATAAGGTGCCGAAGGATTTAGTTAAAGATTCAATTTTAACTATTGCAGTCAGGGTGCTTGATACCGGCGGCGGAGGCGGGCTTTGGGGAAACGGAGTAAGGATGCAAATTCATCCTGAGAATCCTGCGGACAGCTCTCAGAGTATTTCGCTTGAAGGAGAATGGAAATATTTGCCTGTAGCAGAATACTTAAACAATAAATTTTATGTATATAAAGTAGAAGGGCAGGAATTTTTTGAAAGGCCAAAGACTGAAGTAAGTGTTGATCCCAATACCCCGACTATGCTCTACAACGGGATGATTGCTCCTCTGATCCCATATACAATCAAGGGAGTAATCTGGTATCAGGGAGAATCAAATTCCGATGAGCCTAATGATTACAATAACTACAGCAAGTTATTTCCATTGATGATAAAGAACTGGAGAGCGGATTGGAAAGAAGGAAACTTCCCGTTTTATTACGTGCAGATAGCTCCGTGGAGTTATGGAGATAAATCCAAATCGTATATGATCAGGTGGGCGCAGTGTCAAACGCTATCTGTTCCGAACACCGGGATGGCAGTTACTCTGGATATCGGCGATTTGAAAACAATACATCCGGCAGATAAGCAGGACGTAGGATTAAGGCTTGCATTATGGGCGCTTGCTAAGAATTATCATAAGAAGGTTTTTTATTCAGGACCGGTATATAAATTTATGAAGATTGAGAAAGGAAAGATTATACTTTCGTTTGAATACGCAGGCAAAGGCTTGGTAATGAAAGATGAAAATGGAAATACGAATTTTCTGATTGCAGGTAAAGATCAGAAGTTTATTAAAGCAAATGTCAAAGTTGAAGGGAAGAAACTGATTGTTTACAGTGATGAAGTTAAAGAGCCGGCGGCTGTGAGATATACCTGGTCGAACACTGCGGAAGCAACATTATTTAATGAGGAAGGATTGCCGGGGTCAACATTTAAGACTGATGATTGGAAAGAATAAAGGAAGATGGAAGATGTAGTCTTGAATGATGTAAGCATTAATTTTTGGTGCAATGCGTAAATTATTTTGGCAGCATTACTTGTTGATCCTGATTTTCTAAAGTGCTATGTTAAAGGCGGGAATTATTAGGGAGATATTGTGAAAAAGGTACTTATTACTTTCAAATTAAATCTACTCAAGTGGGGAAATCAATTTTTAGCTGTTCTTTTATTTTTTATCTTTTCCTTAACGGGTTGCGTTGCATCTAGCTGCTTCTACAATTCACGAACTCTTGAACAAAATAAGTTTGCTATTGCATTCGGTGCGGATGATATTGCTTTGAAAAGTTCAAATACTTCGTCGGCAAGTATAGGTATTTCTAAAGATGTACCTTTCGCTCCTTCAATTGGATTTGCGTACGGGCTGCCTCTTAGACTCGAAACAGATTTGCGTTGGTATCCAGTCCGTTTTCTTGAAGCTTACTGTTCGGCATCAAGTTAATCCTGAGTCATTCAAAGCGTTTGACTGCAGCATAGATGTAAGTTATGCCGGGCTTATTGGCATTTATTCTTACTTAAAATACGGGGCTACTGTAAGCAAAAATTTCAACGGCTTTGAGCCATTCCTTCATTATTACTTTTATAATATGACTGGAAGAATGAAGGAGTTGACCGAAACCCAAATAGAGGGAATTATTACAAATATATCGAAGGAGCTAATCAATAACAGCCGCACAATTGGATTTGGAATTGGAGTACCATACAAAAAAATAGAATTTTACCCATCAGTTGACTACCAGTATTATAATAATGATTTATCAATTGGTATATGGCAGTTTGGTATTGGTTTGCGTTTATTTACAAACTAAAAGAAATGATTGAATGATAAGAGAACCACTATGAAAAAATATATTTTATTTGTGTCAATAACATTTGCAGTTATTGTTTTTTTAATAGATGGATGCAAGAAGAATCCCGTTGCACCGCCAAATAATAATGGTACAGATACTACAAGCCATAATTTTATTTGGACAGCAGATACATTAGGAGTATATCCAAGTTACCTTCACGGAGTTTGGGGAACAGATTTAAATAATGTCTATGCTGTTGGGTTGATAATATATTCATATTCTCCTTATACTTTTACCGGGATCATCCACTGGGATGGAACGAAGTGGACCTCAATGGATTATCACGAAGGATGGCTGAACAGCATTTATGGATTTGGGAAAAATGATATTTGGGCTGTTGGGTATTGGCAGTTAGATCAAAATGCATATGCATTGATTACCCACTGGGATGGAAATAATTGGACTACATGGAAGTTTCAACAATATGGCGGACTGGAAGCAATTTGGGGTATGAGTTCTTCCAATCTTTATGCTGTTGGGTGGGGCAATAATAAAGGTCTAATTCTTCACTATGACGGCAACGCCTGGTCTCAGCAACCAAGCGGGGCGACGCTTGGTTTAGTAGACGTTTGGGGATTTGATAACTCACATATTTTCTCCTGCGGTTTTCAAAGCAGCACCGGTACCGGTGTTTTGCAAAAGTATGATGGAAATTCCTGGAAAACGGTGACTAATGGAGGAAATATAGACAGTACTACCTTGTATGGTGAGTTTGAAAGTGTTTGGGGTAATTCTATACAAAAATTACTACTTGTTGGGTCATTATGTTATGAAGGTACACCTGGTAATTGGAAACTTTCTAACATACCATATAATGCACCAATAGATAATCTTACAGGTCTATCAGCGATGAATTGTGTCCGTGGAAGCGCGTCAAATAATGTTTTCGTTTGCGGGGACCGTGATTTAATAATTCACTGGAATGGGAAAGACTGGTTTATTTATGACCAGTTTTTTGATAAAACTAAGAATTCAAGCTTAAGTGGAATTTGGGTAAAAGATAAAAGCGTATTTATAGTAGGTTTTGAAAATGATATTTCGCAGGCAATAATATATCGAGGTACACATTAAAATAATTAAAGCCCTCTTTACAGCGGTAACTGTATCGAGGGCGCATTTGCAAACATAAGGCGGCGTGCTGTCGGCACCGGTTTTCTTTAATACAGGAGAAAACTGCGCCTTTTTGTTTGCGCAAACTTAAAGATAAAAGAAAGGGCTTGCTATGAAAGCCTAAAATAAAATTAAATAAAAATAATTCATTATTTCAAAATATTTCATCAGGCAGCTATATTTATAATCATTTCCCCTCAATAATTGCAGCGTCTGATGGAGGTGCACGTGTAGTTTGGCAGGGATATTACTATCCTGGCTCAAGCGCTGTTACAGTTTTTAGAGACCCGGGTTACAATCGGTTTTAGTATTTCGGCAGCAACGCGCGTACATCACAGATTACATTGGCAGATAACAACAGCGACTATTATGTAATTTGGAACGAAGTAAGCGATAACAGTACAAGATTTACAGACAGCTATTCTCTTTCGACAATTTATAATCTTAATTCTTCAGGTCAAGCAGTACAGCTTAGCAACGGAGCTGACAGGAACAGCATGTATGCGTCTGTATTTACTAATTCTTCAGAGCCGTATCACTTTAATACTTCTGCCAGCATAGGGAGTATTGATATGCATAAAATTTCTGTCGCTTCAAATGATAATAATATAGGCAGAGGCGGCGTTGTTATTGAAGATAGTGTAGGCATTTATTTTTCGATACAAAAAATACAATTAGATAATCAGGTAATTGATTTCGAAGCTGCGTCGGATACACTCACAATCAATAATATAAATCAGCTTAATAAATACCTGATAAGCAAACCCTTTACTCTTACAGATACATCAAGCCTTTTCTGCTCTGTTCAATATGGAGTTACAGACACAATTAAGGCTAAGAATATCTTTGGCACTAACGGTTCTGTTTCTTATGCTCTTACCCTTGTAGATGCAAACACAGGACAAACAATCGGAAATATAAACGGAGTAACATTTGATAATAACAACGTACCCTATTATAGAACCAGATCATACCAGGTTTCAACAAACGGAATAGGCGGCAGACAGGCTAGATTACGGCTTACAGCTAATTTAACAAATGGTGCAGTAAATAATACTTCTACAGGATTTGCGCTAACATTAAGCTATTCGATTTTGGGAGATGCAATACTTAAGAGCAGGATGCAGCAAGTAAGCTACGAAGGCGGAGAAGTGATAAAAACTTATTCGCTCGATCAGAACTACCCAAATCCCTTTAATCCGTCAACAATCATCAATTACCAAATCCTAAAGGGTGGATATGTAACATTAAAAGTCTATGACATTTTAGGAAGAGAAGTAAAGACCCTTGTAGATGGGTATAAGGCTCAAGGCAGTTATGATGTTAGCTTTGATGCAAGTAATCTTGCAAGCGGAGTATATTTCTATCAGTTAAAAGCAGGAGAATTTTATTCAGTAAAGAAAATGCTATTAGTGAAATAGCGACATTTGACACCTAATCCTGGCTAGTCCAGGATTAGGTGTATTGATTATACCTTATGGGTAAAGATGATTTTAGATTTGCACATTTCTACCTGCCTAAACTTTCGGTGTATTTGAATTCAGTTAGTGATAATATTATTTTTAATTTTATCTTAATTTATTTTGGTACAAATTGGAAAATATATTAGCTAGGCCCTATAAATTATTTAATAAGATACAGCATTATGATTGGGGGACTAAAGATAAAGATGCATATATACCGAAATTTATAGGGGCTAAAACTGAGCCTGGTGTTCCTTATGCTGAGCTCTGGATCGGTGCACATCCTAAGGCTTCTTCTGAAATTGAAATAGACGGCAAGCTCATACCTCTTGATAAAGTAATTGCTGAATATCCTTTAGAATTTTTGGGCAGCTATGCCACTAAGAAGTTTGATAATAAATTCCCATTCCTTCTAAAAGTTTTATCTGCGGGGATGGCACTCTCAATTCAGACGCATCCTAATAAGAAACAGGCAGTTAAACTGCATAAGTCTGATCCTAAGAACTATCCTGATGATAATCACAAGCCTGAGATTGCAATTGCGATTGATTCGCTCACAGCCGTTGCAGGATTCCGTCCAGTTGATGAAATTATTGAGAGCTTACGTTTGATCCCTGAAATTGAGGATTTTGCAGGAAGTGAAATTGTAGCTAAGATATTCAAAGCCGATAAAGAGAATGAGAAGAAAGAACTTATTAAAGCGCTGTACAGCTTCATGATGAAATCAGCAGGAGAAACAGAAAGACTTAAGATATGTATAGAGGGCATAAAGAATCGTTTATCAGGCAAAAAGGATTTATCGCTGGAAGAGTCTCAATTCCTAACTCAATATAATTTATTCGGAGTTGATATAGGCCTGCTTTCTTTTTTCTTTTTTAATTTTGTGCAGCTCAAGCCGCATCAGGCAATATATACAAAAGCCGGAGTACCGCATGCATATATAAAAGGCAATATTATTGAGTGCATGGCGAACTCGGATAATGTAGTGCGTGCAGGGCTGACTAATAAGTTTAAGGATGTAAATACACTTCTCGATATCATGCGGTATGATTTTGAAAAGTATGAGATTATAAATTCAGAATCGAAGGATGAAGAAGTGATATATAAGGCTTCTGCTGAGGAATTTGAAGTCTCGTATTTTAGAAGAGATAAAGGTTATAAGGAAAAGATAAAATCTTTAGATAAGCCTGAAGTATATTTAGTTGCCGGCGGGTCAATGGTTGTAAGCTGCATAATAAACGGGAAGAATATGCAGGAAAAGTATTCTAAGGGAGAAGCTTTCTTTATACCTGCATGTCTTAAAGAGTATGAAGTGGAGGCTGTTGAGGAAGTAAGTTATTATAGGGTAACGATACCTTAACCCACCCCTGCCCCTCCAAGGAGGGGATAA
>Ga0075269_10000087_pt1 | contig 15397 bp, 9 predicted proteins | sample SF_Rice_5C_0N_10_FD_69773 | JGI IMG/M metagenome (GOLD analysis project Ga0075269, IMG submission 69773) | Rice paddy soil microbial communities from Twitchell Island, California, USA - SF_Rice_5C_0N_105 | ecosystem: Environmental > Terrestrial > Soil > Paddy field/soil | place: USA: Twitchell... | reverse complement strand
AGGACTGGTTTAAATCATATCTGTCCAATTTATCTAATAATAGGTAGAATTGTACTTTCTAAGCAATAAGAAAAATGGATGTGGTTTATACATTGAATAATGTAAAAAGGTTGGATTTATATGATGAGTATCTGAGTTACTAAGGTTTTAACAAACTATAAGGTTTTAAAGAACTCTTATGTTCTAAGCAAATAAAATAATAAAGATTAATGGGAAATCTTATTAAGTGTTATATCACCTTAGTAACAACAATAAATAATCTACAGAAAAACCTTATCACCTTATTCCTTTAATAGTAAAGTTAGAAAATATTTAGAACAGCATAATACTAATCAAATATAAATGAATTTTTGTGAAATCAGATTATAATATGTACAAGACACATTATGTACCAAACTTAATTTCATTTTCACATTTAATTTAGACAGTACTGGTTTAAATGATAAACTATTAAACAAAAATTGCAGGAGCATAAATTATAATTTATATTTCACCTTAAAAGCTAGATATCTTTTAAATTTATTAACCTGAAACTATATATATCTTTATTATGGTGACATTCGAATTTCATGTAAGAAAAGAAGCAAGAATAAAATACCAAATTGATCAAAATCTTTTTTCGATTACCGGAGATCTAGTTATAATAAATTTTCAATTAGCCAGGATACTTGCAGAAAGAATTAATAAGGTTAAGAAAAATGAAAGCAAGTTTGATAAACAAACAACGCCGGGGCAGTTAAATGCGTTCGGATTGCTACATGAAATTTTTCATTACCTAATCAGGTATTACGCAAGAGAAGTAAACCCAGCAGTATTTAAGAGATTGACTGATTATATAATATATTCAATGGGTAATGCAGACCTAAATTCTATCAGCTTAGGGTTCCTAAAAGATTTTCCTCCTTTAGATGTTTATAACGGGATAATTTCACCGGAAGATTACCTTAAAGGATCTACCGGAAACAAATCCAACATAGAAATAATCCTTGAAGAAATAATTTTATTGCATCTTGGAAATATAAATCCATCGGTGACACAGTTAGAAGAACTCTATTCGGATAAAAGTTTGAAAGAAGGGACAGAATATTCAAAATTACTCAGCCAGATTGATGATTTCTTTCTTGAAGAAAAAAGGTTTGGAAAGGATAATCTACCGCTGACAGTCTTTCTTAAAAGCCCAATCAGGAACAGTCCGCAAAGTATAGAAGGGCAATTAGAATACATACTTACAAACTGGAATATATACATTCCTCAAGAACTTCGAGATAAGCTTTTAAGAAGTAAAGATTTAATTACAGAGGAATTGAAGCTATTTCTTCAGTTCGGAGCCGGGCATCTAACACCGCCGGTACCGGTTTATTCAGTTGATGAAGAATATTTAAGAAAGCTAAGAGAGAAGCTAGCAAAAGGAGAGATACTCACTGAAGATGAAAGGCGTTATTATAATTCGGAAATAGAAAAGTTTACCGAAGATATCGATTGGATGCCTAAAGTAGTAATGATTGCCAAGAATATATTTGTTTGGCTTGACCAGCTTTCAAGAAAATACAATCGTCCGATTGGAAGGCTTGACCAAATACCGGATGAAGAACTAGATATGCTTGCAAGGTGGAATTTTACAGCTCTTTGGCTAATAGGGATATGGGAACGCAGCAGTGCATCGAAAAAGATAAAACAGCTTACTGGAAACCCTGAGGCTGCACCTTCGGCATATTCTCTATTTGATTATGTTATAGCTAATGAACTTGGGGGAGAGGAAGCATTTGAAAAATTTAAGACACGTGCATGGCAAAGAGGGATAAGACTTGCAAGTGATATGGTACCGAACCATACGGGGATATATTCGAAATGGGTTGTAGAAAAGCCGGGATATTTTTTACAATCTAACTTGCCTCCATACCCGGGCTATACATTTTATGGAGCGAACCTATCAGATGATCCGAGAGTAGAGGTTAGGATTGAGGACAAATATTATACAAGAGAAGATGCAGCAGTAGTTTTTCAAAGGAAGGACACCTACACAGGAAACGTAACATACATTTATCACGGAAACGACGGCACGCATATGCCATGGAATGACACGGCACAGTTGAATCTATTAAATCCGGAAACACGAGAGGCATTACTAAATACCATACTGCATGTAGCACGGAAATTTCCTATTATACGATTTGATGCAGCAATGACGCTTGCGAAGAAACATTACCAGCGTCTATGGTTCCCGCAACCGGGTACGGGCGGAGCCATTCCTTCAAGATCTGATTACTCAATGTCCCGCCAGGCATTTGATCAAGAAATGCCTAATGAATTCTGGCGAGAGGTTGTTGATAAGATTAATTCAGAAATGCCGGAGACGCTCTTACTTGCAGAAGCCTTCTGGTTAATGGAAGGATATTTTGTAAGGACATTAGGTATGCACAGGGTATATAACAGTGCCTTCATGCATATGCTTATGAAAGAAGAAAACAATAAATATCATGATCTTATAAAGAATACACTTGAATTCAATCCGGAAATATTAAAGAGGTATGTAAACTTTATGAGCAATCCGGATGAAGAGACTGCAATAAATCAATTTGGCAAAGGTGATAAATATTTCGGTGTTGCGGTTATGATGATTACCCTTCCCGGCTTGCCTATGTTTGCGCACGGACAGATTGAAGGATATTCAGAAAAATATGGGATGGAATATAAGCGCGCATATTATAATGAATATCCCGATGAATATATGATACGCAGACATGAAGCAGAGATATTTCCGCTTCTCAGGAAGAGATATTTATTTAGCCAGGTCCGGAATTTTGAGTTTTTCGAATTTACCGATGACTTTGGAAATAAGAATGAAAATGTCTTTGCTTATTCAAATCAATTTGGGGACGAGCATGTTTTAATAATATACAACAATGGATTTGCACGCACCGGAGGCTCAATAAATTATTCGAGCGGGAAAGCAGAAAGAGAAGGGAACAAAAATATTAAGGTACATAAAACAGCCGAGGCCCTCGGATTCAAAAATCACCATCATTATTATTACATATATACTGAACATCGAACAGGACTTGAATATTTAGCTTCGGGGATAAGTATAAACGAAAACGGGCTGCATATTACACTCGATGGATATGAGTACAAAGTATTCTTAAATTTCAAAGAAACTTATGATGAGACTGGAGAATACCTAGAACTAAATAACGCCCTAAATGGTGCAGGTGTCCCATCAATTAATTCTTCTTTGATTGAAATGAAACTTAAGCCAGTCCATGATTCATTAATTAACTTATTTAACAGGGAATTTTTTGAGAAAGCAAAAGACTATTGTTTAAGCGCGTATAAAAAAGAAAAGGGCGCGCCAATTAAGAATAATTCATCTTTTATAGATCCATTAACTGAAATGAAAACATCCATATTCATCAGGGAAGCAAAGCGTGTTGTATCTATTTTCCCGGAGGATCAGAAAATAATACTCAAGTTAAACTCCGAATATGATGCTTTAAGATATTTTGCAGTCAAGCTTTATGCTTTGGAGCAGAAAAGCACAACTAATAAAAGTCTTGAAGGGATAAAAAGCTCCTTAAAAATGTCAAGTGTTTCTCATGACGATGATTTGAAAATTTTATTCCTATATTTATCATTCAAGACTTTTTTGAATAATAAAGAATTTGAGTACAATTATTTATTTAAAGCACTTTATTTAGAAAAGGCCATTAACGATATTTTAATGACATCCGGCTATAATGTCGAGAACATTTATGAGGCAATATTAATAATAAAGATATTTCTTATTAAAGAAAAACTATTAATCTCTGAATTATTTTCCGACAAATATCCGCCTCATGAATTCATTTCCGAGCTTATAAGCGGCAAAGAGGCATGTGAGTATGTCATGCTTAATGAATACGGAGGAAAAATATATTTTAATAAAGAAAGGATGGAAACCCTGTGCAATTGGCTTTTTACACTTGGATGCATTTTGATAACATCTGATAATAATACCGGTGCGGAAGATACAGTTAAAAGAAGTAAAGATAAAACAAGCACGGAGAAGAAGTTAATTAAGCTTTATTCTTTTTTTCAAGACCTAAAGAATGCTTCGACAGAAGCAGGATATCAGTTAAATGAGTTAAAATATATTTTGGGAAAAGAATCCGGCATAAATATTCCTTCTAAGAGAGTAAAAAGTAAACACAAGCAGATTGTTAAAAATAAGACCATAAAGAAAAAAGGAAATAGTTAGTATTACTCAAAGATCAATAACAATTTATGAAAAGCATAAGTATAATATTTTTATTATTTACCGCAGTGTCATATTCTCAAATTCATTTAGAAGCATATGCGGGTGTTAATTTCCCATTGGGCAATAAATCATTTTCAAATTTCTTATCAATTAATTTTTATCCTGGTATTAATTTAGGGGTATCGGCAGACTATAACATTTTGAATATATTTGCGGTATCTCCATTTGCAGAGTACACATATTATTTTTTTAAGAATTATAATTCGGGAATCCCAGGATATTTACAGTCAAATTTAATTAAAGCATCAGGCAGAAATACGCAGTTTTACAAGTTAGGTTTGAACTTAAAATACTATCCTTCCTTTTTAATGGCAGGTAACGTATACTTTCTTACCGGAATTATGTGGAATGGAGTAAATCCCGGCAGTATCAATGTGACATGGTATGACGCGAATAGGGGGTACATTCATACATCAGAACAAGTGGATGACAAACGTTATCTTTCACAAAATATAGGGGTTGGAATTACCATTGCAAAGTTGAAGGCTTTTCAAGTATTGATAGAAGGCACAGTAAGTACGAATTATTCGGACAGGCTGCTAGGATCAGTAAATATGAAATTCTTATTTTGATCTTGATTAGATAATTAACAGGATAAATTTAAATAAATAAGGATCTAACTAAATCTTTGCACAATTTAATTTCAAATCATTATAAGCACCTTTTGAGAATCATACTGCATAAAGAAATTACTTTTAGAAATTTACACAATTATTTTTACATTTGTATAAACATAAAATAAATGCTAATGAAATTGAAGATATTTTTACCTATAATATTTTTTAGTTTTATACTTTCAGGATGTAAGATACTAAATCAACATTCCACAGAGTTACCGAATTACAATTCAAGAAGTATAAGTAATTTAATCATAAAAGCCATAAACGGTGATACTTTATCAAATCAAAAACTTGGGAACTTTACCGACCTTAGTTTACCTGCATTAAATATATATAATTCGTTTTCAGTTGACAGCATAAAAGCAGGAAAGAAGAAGTATTATTTAGCATTAATTACATTCCCAAATCCAATTTATAACAGGTTTGCCATATATGATACAGCGCTGAATCAATATTTAATTGACAAATCTCTTAACGGATATATCATCGATACAGTTATTTATATAAACGGGAAAAATCTGGTTAAAGTATCTGAAAATTTTAGGACTAAAAATATATTAACACTGAACAGAATGTCATTATACCAGATAACAGATTCTTCAGCAAATCTGATATTCAGATCATTCACAAGATTGATAGAACCTAAAGCGGAATATTCTCAGGAAATAACTGATTTTTCCGATGACAGAATAATTACTAATTTAAGCAGTAATATTAATTCTCCCATTTCGAATAAATCCGATGTTTTTATTTTTAATTACACAAAAATGGAATACATTAGTCCGAACGGGATATTTGATAACTTTGCAAAAAATGAAATAGAGAATTTTAAGGTCAAAAACGAGCAGCCGGAAATAAAAGACAAAAACACTTACTATGCTTCTGTCGGTATTGATATCGGGCTTGATACTATCAAAACAACCGGTAATACAAAAGATTCGAAAGGATATTCATTGACATTGCCTGATAATAACTGGAAAGTGCTGCATGATTTTGCAATAACCGGATTTGTTAATAAAGAATTTAAGGGGACGAGATATTTGAATGAAATCATCGGAGCAAGCATTTCGGTTATATTAATCCCCTCTCAGGATTCAGCAGAAATGTTTGAAAATTATCACTTAGATAATATTACAAAGGGCAAATATAAAGTTCGATATTCTGATAAGGTGCTATTTCGAAAGGATTTTGTCCAATTCTTTGAATTTACATGCAGTGATAAAAAATATATTTTAATATTACAAGCTTCAAAGCACACATATGACGAATTCAAGACAATGTACCAGGGGATTATTAATTCATTTACAATAGACTGCTGACAGGCAAAAGGGAAATGATATCGGATGCTTGTATTTAAAAAGACAGAAAAGTAAAAATGTAATAATCGGATTATAAAATATAAGGAAAAAGATATTAAGAAATATTTTCCTAAGAATTTTATTCCTATTTCTATACTAATAATCTCATCTTAAAGTGATTTATATTTTAGATATCAAATTAGAGAATAAAATTTGTAAATTTGCATTATAGAACTAAATACTTTAAGTCAAAATAATTTATAAAAAGAGATGAATATATATTTGATACGACACGGTGATGCTGAAAAAGTTGAAATCGGGAAGAAAGACTTCGATAGAGAATTAACTGCATCGGGCAAGATAAAAATGAACAACGCTGCCCAATTCTGGAAGAATATAATTGATAGATTTGACAGCATTTATTCTTCACCGCTTACTAGAGCTTATCAAACTGCGGAAATTACTGCGGAAGTATTCGGCATAAAAGATAAAATGATCATTGATAAAAAACTATCGCCTGGCTGTAAAGCTGAAAGCATTGTAGAAATAGCAAATTCGTCAGATAAAGAAGATATTGTTTTTGTGGGACATCAGCCTGACTTTTCCGAAATACTATCGGGACTAATATCAATTAAAGGCGCAAATATAGATTTCAAAAAAGGTGCAATTGCAAAAATAGTATTCGGAAATAAAGCTCGTTTATCGCGGGGACTATTGGAATTTTTAATTCCGGCTTCAGTATTTAAAGAAAAATAGGCACCTGGCTACACAAGAATCACGCTTACCGCTGCTTCCTTCCGGACCTCACGGGGTTGGGCATTATCCTGTTAACCGGTGCCATAAATAAAATGCCTCTCTTCTTAAGTTGAGGGATGCAAAGATCAACATTTTTTAATATAATTGCAACAACTATTTTTCTATAATATTATCAACACTATATTTTTTTAATATATTTTATTACATGCAATTTATAGTACTTTAGACTATAAAGAACTTAAGTAAAAAAATAAATATATTAATAAATTAATAAGGGCGGGTTTGGCGGTGGTTTCTGGTATTCATATAAAGACTATCTTTTACATCCCAAATAAAGGCAATAGAGTCCTTAGCATAAATCCTATCAGGCAAGTCATAATATAGATATTCATAATAATCGGGGAACTGATCATTATTAACATTTGCAATTGTTCTTTTAAAATCAATTCCCTTATAAGTCATAAGCAAATGAGGTAAATTAGTAAGTCCATTTATGAAGAAGTAATTATAATCAATATGGCCAATTCCCCGGGCATAATGGAAATTAATTCTTATATAAGGGCATCCATCATAAGCCCATTTTTCTAGGGTTATATTATTGAAACCGCCATGATCGGGTATCGGCACTTCCCAAATTTTATTAAATGTTCCGTCATCGCATTTGAAAAGTGTAAGATAGAAAAATGCGGTTCCAAGTTTAGTACTATCAAGATTGATGAAACTTTGGTCGTAACCTATAACATTTTTTGGTTCAACAAGGCGTTCACCTGGTTTAGATCTAACTATAACTGCAATGACATATAGGCCGCCGCTTTGATTCAAGTAAAGTACTGCCGGTTTGGGAACGTTAAAAGTTAATGTTTTATCAAAGTCAATTAGGTATGTACCCTGTGGATAATTAGCAAGCACGTATGAAACTAAAGATAAAGTATCATACGGATTTCTATTACCTGCTTGTTCTTCTTTTACCTTTAAGTTGTATTGCTGAATAGCGGCGTCTTTTTCCGGCGAATAAGCAACTTCTTCTTCTGTTGAAGGAATATTGGTTTCGCTTTGCTTTTTACCGCATGTGTAAAAAGTAATTGAAAGGCCGATAATTAAAATCAGCGCCAGAAGAATTAGATATATAAAGACTTTCTTCATGCCGTTATCTTATAAACAAATAAATACGCAAAATAAATAGATAATCTGGTAAGTAATTTCAATTTCTATGCCGTGTAAATACAACATTATCTGATTATTATAGCTTAAAAATTATTCGAAATTAAGCATTTCGGATCTAAATAATGATCTAATTGCTAAAATCTCAATTATCAATCTTAGAATAGAACAAAACTATTTTGAGTATTTTTCGAAAAACAAAGCTGAACTTAAGATACCTAAATTAAAATGGTTTAAGCTAAAATGTTCATTAGGAGAATGAAGATTCTCGCTATCAAGGCCTAGACCCATTAACACAACAGGTACTTTAAGCTTTTTAGAAAAAGAAGTAACAATAGGAACCGAGCCGCCGTCTCTTACAAAGACAGTCTTTTTCCCAAAAGCTTCCTCCATTGATTTAGATGCTGCAATAGTTGCAGGATTATCAAGAGGTGTTAATACAGGGTAAGCCCCATGAAGATTTTTAACTTCAACATTTATAGATTTTGGAGCTAGTTCTTTAATATATTTTGTAAATAATCGGGCTATCTTCCTAGGATCCTGATTGGGAACAAGCCGCATGCTGATCTTAGCCGCAGCCTTTGAAGGTATAACAGTTTTAGCACCTTTTGCGGTAAATCCGCCGATTATTCCATTGCAGTCAAGAGTTGGACGGGTCCATACTCTTTCCAAAGTGGAGTAGTTTTTTTCTCCCTGAAGCATTTTGACACCTGCTTCTACGGCAAATCTCTTATCTGAAAACTTTAGTTTGTTAAAATTATCTTTCTCTTTAGAAGTAGTCTTTACGACATCATCGTAAAAATGAGGAACAGTAATTTTTCCGTTCTTATCATGAAGCTTTGAGATAATATCAGCTAATATATTGATAGGATTGCCAACTGCCCCTCCAAAAGTGCCTGAGTGTAAATCCCTTCCTGGGCCTTTCAATTCAATCTCCATATATGATAGTCCCCGGAGGCCGTAAGTAAGGGTAGGAATCCCCGGGCCAAACAATGCTGTATCTGATATTAAAACAGCATCGCATTTTAGAAGCTCAGTATTCATATTTATAAATGATTCAAGGCTTTCGCTACCTATTTCTTCTTCGCCTTCAATGATAAATTTCGCATTAAGAGGCAAGCTGCCTTCGATTTTGAAAAAGGCTTCGACACTTTTAATATGCATGAACATTTGGCCTTTATCGTCTGTTGCACCGCGGGCATATATATTTCCGTCTTTAATTACAGGTTCGAACGGAGGGTTGTCCCAGAGTTCAATAGGGTCGACAGGCTGAACATCATAATGGCCATATATTAAGACAGTAGGTTTACCGGGTGCTCCAAGCCATTCGCCGTAAACAATCGGATGGCCTTCTGTCTTAAATATTTCTACGCGGCTCATACCTGCAATGCGTAATTTGTCTGCAATTAAATTAGCACATTGGTTAATGTCGTTCTTATTTTCAGGTAAAGTGCTGATACTCGGAATTCTTAAAAGCTCCTTTAGTTCCTCTACATAAGCTTCTTTATTCCTTTTAATAAAGTCAAGTATTTCCTGCAATTTATACCTCCCAATAATTCTATAAAATTGATTTTATGATTCAAAAAAATTGAAATATCTAATAAATAATCTAGAAGTTATAATACCCTTCCCAGACTTTTATCAATATTTTTTAATATTGACTTAATTAACTGAAATTACACAAAACTGTCATTCTGAGCTGAGCGAAGAATCTCAAGATTACGATTTTGAACAATTTTGAGATATTTCACTTCGTTCAATATGATAAAAACAATCATTTGTGTAACTTCAGTTAATTAAGAAATTTAAACAGAAACTTAAGAAAATAGTATATTAAATGGTAACGATTTCAGTAAATAATTTTAATTCAAACTTATCCTCTTTTAGGTTGTATTTATCAGCAAATAAATTAAAAATGATATTATACAATAGTTTGTTAAACTTTTTAGGCTTTCATATATTGACAGCATGATTTTATCTTTCTACATACTCCGGAATCACATAATTCCATTTATTTTTTCAGCAATTACTCTAATGTGTATCTTCCTACTTCAATTTTTAATGAAGTTTGCAGACCGATTAGTTGGAAAGGGCCTAGGCACATGGATAATAATTAAGCTTATTACCTTTAATTTAGCCTGGATGGTTGTTCTCGTAATTCCGATGGCAGTTTTGATAGCAACTTTAATGGCATTCGGAAATATGTCGCAGAATAATGAAATAACAATTATGAAGTCTGCAGGAACCAGTCTATATAGGCTTATGCTTGCGCCGTTTCTTGGAAGCCTAATAGTCGGTTATTTGCTTTTTGTCTTTAACGATGATGTTCTTCCCGATGCTAATCATCAAGCTAAGCTTCTAATGGAGGATATTTCTCGCCAGAAGCCCACACTTACATTAGAACCGGGAGTATTTTCTCAGGATGTTTCAAACTATGCTATTCTAGCAAAAAGTATAGATAAAAATAACGGTATGCTGAAGGATGTTGTTATTTATAATTATTCCGACCCCACAACACTGGATATAGTGACAGCCCAAACCGGAAAGATTTATTTTTCAAAAGACCAGTCTAAATTGATTATGGATTTATGGAAAGGCGAAATCCATGAGTCGAATGTGATCCAACCGGATATTTACCGCAAGCTTATTTTTAAGAAGCATCGTATAGCAATGAATTCAGATCAATTTTCTTTTCAACAATCTGCCCCGGGAGGGCAAAGAGGAGACCGTGAACTAGGGACGAAAATAATGCTTCATATTGCAGACAGCTTAAATTTAATTAGGGAGTCTTCCTTTTTAGGCATTAAAAAGGAAACTCGCAAATATCTTCTAGCCGATAGCTTAAGTCCGTTTGGTTCATTTGTTCAAAATAAAATCAACAGGCCCGATTTAGTATTTACCAGAGTTCTAGATAAAATCAGGACGGCTGAAAATATTGTACTTTCAAACTATAGAACTGAAGAGAATTACCAGGACCAGGTAAATTCTTATATGGTTGAAGTCCATAAAAAATTTGCATTGCCGGTTGCATGTATAGTATTCATTTTAATAGGAGCACCGCTCGGAGTAATGGTTAGAAAAGGCGGATTTGGAGTTGCAGCCAGCATTAGCCTTTTATTCTTTGTAATATATTGGGCATTCCTAATCATCGGTGAAAAGTTTGCGGATAGAAATATTATCACTCCATTTTGGGGAATGTGGTCTGCCAATATATTGCTAAGCATTGTCGGGATTCTTTTGACGACTAAAACAATTCAAGAATCTGTGATACTTAACTTTAATTTCTTGAAAAGACTTATCCCAAAACAGTGGAGGACAACAACTGAAGAGGTTATGAATAATTAAATGAAAACGATTGACAGATATTTAATTAAGCAATTTCTTCAGACAATAATTTTCGGAATAGTATCTTTTACATTGATCTTTGTTGTCATCAATATGGTTGATAACATAGGAAGCTTTTTAGACCAAAATGTCTCATTCGGAGTAATTCTCCATTATTATATTGTTTTTACACCGGATATAATTAAGCTCATGACACCTGTGTCAGTTCTGTTTGCGGCCTTATTTACTGCAGGGAAAGCAGCAAACTTAAGCGAACTTACTGCTATTAAGGCAAGCGGAGTCAGCTTATACAGATTTATGACCCCATTTTTAATTACAGCATTTTTTATAAGTATACTCTCTATATATTTTGCCGGATATATAGTACCTGAAGCTAATCAGGTTAAAGAGGAAATCGAAATGAAGTACTTGAATTCGGGTTATAATTATATAGGCAACAATATTATTTTTCAGGATTCACAGACTCGAATCGTAAGCATTTCATTCTTTGATATGTCTAGGAACCAAGCAGTTAGAGTAAGTATAGAAGAATTCGCAAAAGATGACCCCACTAGAATAGCATCAAGAATCGACGCGTCAGATATGGTGTATGATACTTTATCTCATACATGGATAGCACACAAAGGGATTAAAAGAATATTTAACACGGACAGTCAAAGTATTAATTCTTTTTCAACTTTGAATCTTAACTATTTGAATTTTACTCCGTTAGACTTATCCGAAAAGCAGCAAAAACCGGAGAATATGAATTTAAGCCAATTGAAGAAATTAATTAAATCCCAGGAGAGAGCGGGTAATGACCCTACTAGTTCATTAATAGAATATTATTCCAGATTTTCTTTCCCATTATCAAGCTTAATAGTAGTATTTTTTGGATTGCCGATTTCTGCAAACAGAAGAAGAGGAGGCCTAGCGGTTCAGGTAGGAATAAATATTTTAGTAACTTTTATTTATTTAGTCTTTATGCAGATCAGCCTAGCATTCGGAAAGAACGGAGCATTAAGCCCACTATTGACTGCATGGTCGGCAAATTTAATTTTTATTGCGGCAGCTTTGATAAATCTTCCAAGAGTAGCTCAATAAAACCAAGTATCCAAAAATTTAGAAACAATGGGGGGCTTTTAAAAGAGCCTTATATCCAAACTGAATAGAAGAGAGTATCATTTTACTAACATCATTTTTTTACAAGCTATAAAATTTGAGCTTAATAGTTCATAAACATATACTCCACTTGGCAGCTTACTTCCGTCGAAACTGACTGTATGCACACCAGCCGATTGCCATTCATCTACCAGTCTTTGAATCTCTTTACCTAGGATGTCATAAATAATTAACTTAATACGTCCCCCTGAATTAATTTTATAACTAATAGTAGTTGCTGGATTAAATGGATTAGGATAATTTGAAAGAGAAAAAGACTTTGGATCTTGATTATCCGAATTAAGAGTTATAATATTATTAACTCCTGTTATTTTGGATGTATCATTTAGATTATCTGCGCCTATATCCCATGGTTTTATTCTTATCTCTCCGTCTACATCCGTATTGAAAGGGTCAAATAAATCATGAGAAAGATCAATTCCATTTCCGGTTGCAGGCACTGATGATTTAATCAGGTGAAAGTCCCTATTTGCCGTATCCATAAATGCCACAATAGTATTTCTCCAGTATTTTCCGAAAGCCGGTGCAGTAGTATCAGATGAAATGTTATTTGTTGAATTCTTTGTATATTGTTCCGTCACGTAAAAATTCCCCCCTATACAATTTTGAATTAAGTTATTCCTTGCAGTTACAATAGAAGGGTTATAATTCCTGTTCCAAATACCGTATTTACAATAATAAATTGTATTATTATCAATAAATGCCCTTAGTGAATCTCCTGTAGGATAAGTTAAAATACCGCAATTGGGAGCTGTGTACAAACTATCATTTTTAAACCCATATATTATATTGTTTCTTATATAATATTCCGCGGGTTTAGTGGCTGCGTCTATCCTTATACCATGCCCGTGTTCGTCTAAACTGTCTTTATTTCTTTCAATTAAACAACCTTCAACATAGCCGCCACACCTGCAGTCAGTTAAAGTAATTGCATTCCCATTACCTTTAATAACCTTAAAGCATATTCCATCAATAATTACTTTAGAAGTTATAACTTGAAGAAGTGAACTGTAATTTAGTGAATCTTCTATCCTATATACATTGCTAGAATCGGAAGGATATATACCTTGATGTCGAAAACCTTCAGTTGTATCAGTATAGATCTTTATATAGTGAGTAGAGTCGGTTATAAATTTTGAAATATTTGCTGCGGTATCTGCTTTCCCGTTAGTGCATCTGCATTTAGCAACTTCAATAGTATTTCTTAGAGTTAAATCCCCCGCTCTCGCATCTGCCCAGGCTTGAAGTGATGTAAAATCAGTACCCGGTCTGTTGCCAGGATCAATAATAGAAATTATAGTGTCAGGTTGCTGTGCAAATAATAATGCTGACAAAGATATAAATAATAATACAACCTTTTTCACTTGACGCCCCAAATGTAAATATTCTCGGTTAAAAGATAATGAATTCCGAACTTTATGTCTAAGACAAAGTATATGAAAAAGATAACAGAGTAATAATTAGAATCATTATTTGGATATGGGGGAAATATAATTTATAAAAGGATATATCAAGATTCAGTAATGTTCAATTTCAATTGCCTGCAAATGGCAGGTTTATCAATAGAAGATAAATTTGTAAATAAAAGATTATCTAATTTTAAACATAAGGCGTGAGATTAGGAATTATAATTTATTTTTTCTTAAAGAGAATTAAGGAGGATATGAAAGAATAGTCAGACTCACTCAATTTAATATGAGTAAGTCTGACTAATATTGAAAGCTTAGAATTTCCAGCGTGAGTCTAATGCTACAGAGATATATTTAGCAGAATTAGGCGCTACAAAATCCTGGAAGTCCGTAGTACCGAGATTGAATTCTAATACTCCGGCATCTATGCCCAGGCCGGCAGACCAGTGAAAGCCATATAAGCCTCCGAAAGAAAATCCGGTTCTTAGATATGGGATCCAATTCATTGGCTTCCACTCAGCACCAATTGAAACTCTTGGTTTAGTAGTATTACCCGGCATATCATTAAAGCCCTGGTTAATATCCAAAGCCAAAAGTAAAGTACCCGGGAAATTCGATTGGCCGAAATTAAATTTATAAGCAGCACCTAATCTTAAAGCAGTAGGTAAGCTTGTGGTAAAACTGCTTACACTGTCGCTTTGTCCTTTGAATTTATATTTCAAAGAATCCTGCTGCGATTTTTCAGTTAAATCAGTGATGGTATATTGTCCGGTTGTTGTAGTTAAAGCTGCGTTCTGATCCCACGTAATACTGCCAATATCGGTAATAGCGATAGCAAATTTCCAGATATCTCCAATGCTGGCATTCAATCCTAAATCAATCCCAAAGCCGGTACCGGCTGGAGTTGGAAAAGGAGAGAATTTGGTCGTAGAGTCATTATTCGAGTTGTTCGAATTGTTTGAATAATTGTACTTAACATTAAACATACTGGCAAAAGAAGATTGAATACCATAATTGGTACTGAGGGTAATATAATTATTTGCCGAATCAGTCTGAATGTAATTTCCGTTTACCTGAGCGCTCTGAGCATATGCAAACCCTTGCACATATTTAAGAGTAATACCGGCTCCGATGTTAGAGAATATATCGCTAAAAAAGTTCGGCAGCTGCCTTGCATAAGAAAGCGAATAATTTCTAAGCCACCAGATATTAAATTTTGTATCATCAAAGTTATAATTCGAGCCGGCAGGGTTACCATTCAATGCTAAATCGGTAAGCTTACTTGGGACATTGATATCGCCTGCAATAACGTCATTTAAGGAAAAGCCGATAGCTCCAATTTGATCACCAAGG
>Ga0075269_10000086_pt1 | contig 15467 bp, 12 predicted proteins | sample SF_Rice_5C_0N_10_FD_69773 | JGI IMG/M metagenome (GOLD analysis project Ga0075269, IMG submission 69773) | Rice paddy soil microbial communities from Twitchell Island, California, USA - SF_Rice_5C_0N_105 | ecosystem: Environmental > Terrestrial > Soil > Paddy field/soil | place: USA: Twitchell... | reverse complement strand
CAAAATAATTAATTCCCAATAAACACTACAATATTTTAGAGGTAATCATGAAAAAACTAAACATTACTATTACTTTATTGGCTTTCTTGTTACTTGCAGGCATGAAAATTACGGTATTCGCACAAACTTCACCTGTAATGTATTTCTGCGAAAGATACGATGCTGACCGGGGAGAGATCGGGATAAGTGATAGATTTTCTAAAGGGTATTTAACTGTAATGGTGAAAGCAGAGAAGCCTATGGGATTAAGGGAAGTACATATCCAGTTCGATAAATATAGCTGCTATAATGGAAAATTTGAATTCTATAAAAAGTATAATTTTACCGTTGAGCCTGATATGAAGTACATTTTCTTTACACATAATGATGAAAGTGATATGAAATTTGATGAAACGGGATTTTATAGGGTATTCCTCCTGGATGATCATGATGATACGATTACCAGCGCCCTTATAGAAATAATTGATTAAATAAATATACATAATTGAAGTTGGCATTTTTAATTCGGAATATATAAAGAGGAATTACAAATAATAAATAAAAAAGTATTTCATACTTAATTATTGCTTCCAAAAAAGCTGCTTATCAATTAAGCAGTTTTTTTTATTTGTAATAATTAAATAAATGCTCCCTCAAGAAACCTATTCTTTATTCTCTTAGTTAAAATCCTATCAGTTTATTTAGAATTTCAATAATTCTAAGGGCTATAATTCATTCACTCTTCCATGCTGAAATAAAAATTGTTATTATTCATTACATTCTTTTTAAGAATTATTAGTTGAAGGATAAAGGTTATGAAAGTTTATTATAACGAAAAATACATGGAATTAGATGAAGTAAGGATTTCTCCTTTTGACAGAGGTTTTCAATATGCAGACGGTGTTTACGAAGTAATGCGGACATACTTTGGAAAACTATTCCACGTTACTGACCATCTTGAAAGATTAAGTGACAGTCTTAAAGCGATTAGGATAAAATTCAAAGATATTGGCGAATTAGAAAACATAATCTATAAATTAATTGAACTAAATAATTATTCAGACATCGAGGTTTCAGCTTATATCCAGATAACTAGAGGCGAATATTATCCTCGAAAACATTCTTTCCCGCCTGAAAATGTTAAACCGACAGTATTCGTTTCCTTAACTCCAATAACAAATGATACAAAAACAATCGGTAAAGGGATAAAAGTAATAACTGAAAAAGATATCCGCTGGCTGCGATGTGATATCAAATCAATTTCACTTCTCCCTAGTGTCCTTGCAAACCAGCACGCTATTGATGAAGGTGCAAATGAAGCCGTTTGGGTTAGGGACGGTATCCTTTACGAAGGATCCCATACAAATTTCTGGGCTGTAAAAGGTGATTCTGTATGGACAGCTCCATTATCAAATTATATTTTACCCGGCATTTCAAGAAAAGTCTTAATTAAAGTCTGTATGGAAAATAATATAGGTGTAATTGAAGATTTAATTAGAAAAGATGAATTAGACCTTTACGACGAATTCTTTATTACTGGAACAACCACAGAAGTAAAGCCTATAATCCAAATTGACTACATGAGAGTCGGCGACGGTAAGCCAGGAAAGTTTACTAAAAGAATTCAATCACTTTTATTTGACTATGTAAATAGCAAAAGATGGATTGAAATACCCTAATAAGTTAATAAATTTAACTTATGAAACTTATTACTTAAGACTGCATTCTAAACCGGTTAGTATGTAATTCATAATTTATTTTTATTCCAACTTACTTGGATTATTAATCCTATTCATTACAATCACAATATGAGATATATTAGTTCATAGAAAAACAAGGAACATGCAAGTATTTGGCTACTATTGTTAATTATTGTATATAGCATATACGGCAGCTATGAAAAACGTCCCCGTAGATATTTCATTTCAATAACTTAGATGATTTCAACGAATATATTTATATTGACAGGCGAATGGAATGATCTTAGAGGTAAAAACACTCTAAGATTAATCGGATTATCGGAAGATTTGGGAACTGTAGAAATAATTATAAATAATGTAAAGCCTGTTTTCTTTATCGAGCATGATACCAACCTTGAAGGATTAAATCTTAGATATAATCGAAAACATTCCGAAATGAAAAACTTTGAGGGGAAAAAGGTCGATGTCCTTTACTTCAATACTCAAAAAGAATTAAGGGATGCCTCGGAGCTATTACAATCTAAAGGAATTCCAACTTATGAATCAGATATAGATCCTGTAAGAAGATATTTGATGGAAAGATTTATCAATGCTCAAATAAATGTTACCGGCAATTCTGACAAGAAGGGGAGTATGATCAGTTTTGTTAATCCAAAGGTAAAACCTTGTGAAAATGCCCCACAGTTTGTAATTGCTTCATTAGATATCGAAACCGGAATTAAAAATGGTATGCTGTATTCAATTGCAGTTCATATTACTGGAAGTAAAGGTGAAATAAAAAAAGTTTTTATAGTAGGCGACCAATCTAAAAAAGCCGGAGAATATATTTCCTTTTACAATTCCGAAAAAGAATTGTTAATCAGCTTTATTGAATGGGTAAAAATTATTGACCCAGATATAATAACCGGCTGGCATGTTATTGGTTTTGACCTCATGTTCTTAGAAAGGAAATGCAGCGAACTTAATATCAACCTGGATTTATCCCGGGGTGGTGGTAGAGTATCGTTTAAAGCTAGAAAGAACGGAGGATATTTTGCGTTTATCCCGGGTAGGATTGTTATAGACGGGCCCCCTACTCTAAGATCTTCTTTCTTTTCTTTTGAGGATTATAAACTCGAAACTGTTGCACAAGTACTGCTAAAAACCGGGAAGACTATTACACCTGATAAAAATAAAGTCAATGAAATAGAAAGACTATTTAAAGAAGATAAGATTAAGCTTGCAGAATATAATCTGCAGGATTCTGTTTTAGTCAGTGATATTTTTAAGAAGTCTGCATTGATTGAGCTATCCGTAAAACGGTCTCAGCTCTCCGGATTACTGATGGACCAACTGGGAATGATGACTGCCGCATTCGATCATTTTTACCTGCCCAGGCTCCATCGGGCCGGTTATGTTGCCCCCAATGTTAAGGATATAATAGCTCTCGACCATGCAGCCGGTGGTTATGTGCTTGATCCCAAACCGGGCTTATATGATGATGTTATTGTCCTGGATTTTAAAAGCCTGTACCCTTCAATTATAAGAACATTTAAAATAGATCCAATTGCAAGACTACTTTCTGAAGAAAATACCTTAATGACGCCTGAAGGATATAAATTTTCTTCTACTAAAAATTTCCTTCCTGATTTTATTGCCAAGCTTATGGAACAACGAACCCTTGCCAAAGCGAAGGGTGACAAACAGCTTTCGCAAGCTATTAAAATCCTGATGAACAGCTTTTACGGCGTAATGGGCTCATATGGGTGCAGGTTCTATCATCCCGATCTCCCTACAGCTATTACTAGTACAGGCCACTATCTTTTGCTTGGAAGCAAAGACTATCTTCAGAAACAGAACTACGAAGTAGTCTATGGAGATACCGATTCACTTTTCGTTAAATTAAAAGACAGCATACATCATGATAAAGATGAAAATAGAATCGAAGGCAAAAATAAGTTTGAAGGCTGCGATGTAGAACAGTTAGGCGAAGAACTTGCTCAAGAGCTGAATAATTATTGGAAAGTAAAATTAAAGGATGAATATAATGTAGAATCATTCCTGGAAATAGAATATGAAAAATATTACCGCAAGTTTATTATCACCCCTGCAAGAGGAAGTGAAACAGGAGCTAAAAAAAGATACGCAGGCATGCTGGTAAAGAACGGAGAAGATAGATTAGAATTTGTCGGAATGGAATTTGTCAGATCGGATTGGACTAGATTAGCAAAGGATTTCCAGGTTGAATTATATGAAAGAATATTCAAAAATATGGAAATAGAGGACTGGCTGCGGACAATAGTATCCAAAGTCCTGAAGGGAGATTTTAATGATAAACTGGTTTATAGAAAGAGACTCCGGAAAGATATTGAGGAATACACTAAGAATATTCCGCCTCAAGTTCGTGCGGCTAGGCTGATTGATACAAGCAGAGGATTAATATATTACGTTATGACTAAACGAGGCCCAATACCTATAGAGCTTGACTACAGCGATATCGACTTCCAGCATTATATCGATAAGCAGCTTAAGCCGGTTGCCGATTCCGTGCTTGCTCTTTTCGGAACTTCATTCGACTCTATTATACACACTTCGCAATTAAGTTTTTTTGATTAAATAAAATTTTTCTTTGAACTTTATCGGCATATCATTATACTTGTCAAGCCAAGGATAAAAAATTTTGCACCGACGTTTGAATGGATTATGGTTATCTTTTACTGACTTAAAATGAGCAATGAGCTAGAGAAAATTCAACATGAATATAAATATTACAATAGGAAATTAAATAAGGGGATTTAATGGACCAGGAAACAAGAATTATTGTTGCCGAAGATGAAAGTATAATTGCTATTGATATCGCAAAAACTCTTGAAAATTTAGGATATAATGTATTAGGGACGGCTAGGACAGGGAAGGATTCTATAAATCTTGCAAGAATCTTTAAGCCTGACCTGGTTCTAATGGATATTATACTTGATGATAAAATGTCCGGAATTGAAGCCGCCGAAATTATCATGAACGAACTGAATATCCCGGTTGTTTATCTTACCGCCTTAGCCGATGACGAAACAATTCAGAATGCTAAAATTACTGAACCTTTTGGATTTGTTATAAAACCCTTCGATGAAAGAACTCTTCACTCAGCTATTGAGATGGCTCTTTATAAGTATAAAATAAATCAACAATTAAAAGAAAGAACTAAAGAGCTGGAAGAAGAAAAAATTAGAGCCAATAGGCTGCTTCATAATATTTTCCCTTCTGAGATTGTTAAAGAGATTAAGGCAACTGGTAAGATAAAACCTAAAGAATTTCCAATGGCCTCTCTGCTTTTTACCGATTTCCAGAGATTTACTGAGATTTCTTCCTGTATGCATCCGCAAGAGCTTATTACGGAATTAAACGACATATTCAAGAATTTTGACTCAATTATTGAGAAACATAAAATTGAGAAATTAAAAACGATCGGTGATTCATATATGGTTGCCGGAGGATTACCCGAAGAGACTAATGATCATGCTTTTAAGGTTGTTAATGCTGCTATTGAAATGCAGGATTATCTTCAAAACAGAAATATAAATTCCAAATATAAATGGGAAATGAGGGCAGGTATTCATTCAGGATGTATTGTTGCCGGTGTTGTTGGTAAAAATAAATTTACTTATGATGTATGGGGTGATACGGTAAATATTGCTAATATAATGGAGAGGAATGGGATTCCCGGCAGAGTTGTTGTTTCAGCTGCTTCTTATAATTTAATTAGAGACTGTTTTGACTGCAGCCACCTTGGCAATATCAATATTTCAAATAATAGGGAAATTGCAATGTACCTTATAGACAAAAGGAAATATGAAGAGAAAAAATAAAATTCTTATTGTCGAAGACGAATATATTATCGCTATTGATCTCAAAAAAATTCTCGTAAAGCTCGGTTATGAGGTAACTTCATTTGTCGGTAAGGGAGAAGAAGCATTAATAAAAGCGGAACAAGAAAAACCTGACCTTATTTTAATGGACATAATGCTGCATGGCAAGCTTAACGGTATACAAACTGCTGAGTTGATTAAACAAAAGTTTGAGATCCCTGTCGTTTATCTTACAGCTTTAATCGATGAAGAAACTCTTCAAAAAGCAAAGATAACCGAACCGGGAGGGTATTTGCTGAAACCATTCGAAGAAAAGGCACTCCATAGTGCTATAGAACTTGCTTTATATAAGTTTATTGTAGAAAAACAACTTAAGGAAAAAACCAGGGAGCTTGAAGAAGAAAAAACTAATAACGATAAACTTTTACATCATATTCTTCCTGCAGATGTTATATATGAATTGAAAATGAACGGTATGGTTGACCCCAGACATTATGATTCCATTTCAATTTTATTCACTGACTTCGAAGGCTTCAGCCAAATTACAAACCAGCTTCCCCCGGCTGTATTAGTAGATGAATTAAACGAGATTTTTAGTGCTTTCGATACTATAATAGAAAGGTACGAACTAGAAAAGCTAAAGTCCATCGGTGATACATATATGATTTGCAGCGGCCTTTTCGAAGAACAGGATAATCATGCAGTTAGAATTATTTTCGCCGCTATGGAGATGTTAAATTATCTCGAAGTGAAAAATAAAAGTTCTAAAGTAAAATGGAAACTAAAAGCAGGGATTAATTCAGGCCCTGTAGTCGCCGGAGTTGTTGGCACTAATAAATTTACTTATGATGTATGGGGAGATGCTGTTAATATTGCAAGCCGAATGGAAAATAGCTCGAAAGGCGGAGAAATAAATATCTCAGGGAGTACTTTCGCTCTTGTAAAAGACTCCTTTTATTGTGAGTATCGAGGCAAATTATCTGTTAAGGGGAAGGGAGAAACTGAAATGTATTTTGTAAAAGAAGCAAAAGTTAAAAACCCGGTTGAAATTTTGGATGATTAATCAAACTATCTTATGACATTAAAGAGTAAATAAAAATTGAACCATTACTCTCGTTTCCATATTCCTTTGGTAAATACTCCCTTTAAGCTCCATACATGATTACCAATCAGTTTGGCGGCGGCCATACGAACGATCGAGATGCATTTAACATTTCTATGATACTGCCTATGATAAAGTAATTATATATTAAAATTCCCAATCTAATTGCATATAAAAAGAATTATCCAGATTGCCGTTGATACTATTGTAGCCTGAACTAAGAGTTGTTTCCTTGGGCTTATATGTTTCTGAATACTTTGCCGAAAGCTCAACTTGATTAAATAGTGCATATCTTATAATGCAATACCATCGTATGCCTTCACCGTAAAGCGCAATGTTAGACAGCATCCCCTTGAACCCTCCTTCATATTCATATATAGCCGAGTTAAATGAGTCAGTTCTATAAAAAATTATTCTTCCTAAAAACACTAAAGGCCTTAATACTTGAAGGCGAAATTCATTAAAAAACGATACCCCTTTTTCTAGTCCAACTCCTTTTAGATCAAAATTAGTTAATTGAAATCTGCATTTTAAATTTAATCTTTCGTTGATCCTTTTTCTTAATTCAAAGCTGTAGGCATGCCTGACCCTTCGTGTAATGCGAATTGAATTATTTATGTCTGCCCCAATTTCTTTATTCTGATATTTATATGCGGCTTTTGTTTCAATTGTAGAAAATGGTTTTGAAGATAGATTTAACATCAATTCATTTCCATATGAAGGCATTGGATCTTGATAACTATTTAGCGGGAACTTAAACTGATCGAAGTAGAAATTTATCAACCCTAACGGCACTTTCCATTTTATACCTGTGTAAATCCCAAATTCATTATTCAAATCTTTTGACCTTTCACCAAATCCAAGCCCGTGCAGATTAGTATAATTTCTTGGATAACTCCTTAGAGACACAAGAAAAATAAAATTATCTCCATTTGAAAATTGAATTGTGCTAATTCCAGCGATTGATTTACCATTATATACGGATTCTCCGAAGATGTTTGTATTTAATAAATACAAATCATAATAAAAAGAATAATAAGTGAAAGTTGAACCGGCAAGGCCATAATTTGAGGCTGGTTGAAATGTCTTATCAAACAATGAATGATAAATGAAAAAGCCGGCATTATAATCCTCATTAAACTTTAGGCTTATATTCATACCAAAGGAGGTCTCCATGACCGTTTTGCGTTTACCTATTTCGCTTTCAGTCCTATGATATCCATCCGCCGGAGTTGAAAATATTAAATTAGCAGCCGGATCTATAGATGCATCTATATAATTCTTTGAAGCATAGCCGGAAAACTTAAAAGACTTCCATGACGCAGTGAATGCAATACCTCGGAAGAAATTATTTTCATCTGTGCTTTTGTATGGTATTATTGAGTTACCTCCTTTCTTTGCGGCGGTTATGGCATCTAACCCTTTCGAGAACCCGTAGGGGCTCCATAGTGCTAATCCTTGCCCGAACTGAAGATTAAAATCTCCTAATATTAAATTGTCGAATACTAAGAAATTCTTTAAGGATATATGGGCAGATGTAAAATCATTAAAAGCTTTCTCACCGGCATCTTTCTCAGTCAAAATCTCAGCCTGGATCTTATCTGCATATTGCCATAATAATCGATTATACATCTTAACCTGAGTTCCTTCAAATTTATTGCCGGTATATCCGTCTTGAGGCTGAAGTGATTTAGATATCCTATTCCTAATTTTTATAACTGAATTGGAATATAAGCCAGAAGGGAAATAATTATTCAAATTATTATCAAAACTTACTTTAACTTCTCCGATATATATAAGGGGTATTATTTTTTGAATTATTTCAGGAGATATCCCTTCTATAGAATACAATTCCTCCCTGGAGATATACTTTCCGTAAGCTTCTCTATGCCTTATTATTTTTTCTGCGTAATTAAAATCAATGTAAGGGATCTTTTGAAGCTCACTTACATCAGCAGAATTAATATTGATTGGATCATCAACAAGGCTTTCAATTGCATTTATTATTTCTGAGCTCTCTGACTCATCGGTAGACTCTCCAAGTAAATTATCTATTATATCGTCCTCGATGCCGCCTGTGGTATCTATTTGAGGATATGCCGGCAGGGTAAATGCAAAGAACAAAAAGGCAAATATTTTTCTGTATAGGTGACCCATCTTTCAGTTATAATCGATAAAGATTTCCTTTAGAATAGTTATCTTTTATCATTATTATTCCCCTTCTTGAAACTTATAATAATCCCCGCTTGATGGGTCAATCCTAAATCAGGATGTGTAAAGACAGCATAATCTATAGAAAAGAACGAGTAATTAATCCCAATCCCGGCAGTAAAACTAGAGGGCTCATTTGAAAAACCGGCTCTTATCGTGAAATATTCTATGATATTATAATTAATCCCGAACAATAAAATTGCGTCTTGAACAATATCCTTTTCGACCGCGGCATTTAATGAGATACTCTTTTTAAGGTCTATACTGAAACCTGTTCTGAAAATAACTGGTATTTGATCTTTCTCGTTGCCGAAGCTGGAGCGGTTTACATTTTTGATTGAAATTCCCCATCTCAAAAGTTCTGTAAGGTAAACTAATCCGCCGAGGTTTAAGTAAAAAGAATTATCATTGCCGTAATTTTTAATTGATACAGTATGATAGTTAAGAGCAATCCCTAAGTAAAATATATCAGAATAATTGTATGAGGCACCTAGCAGAATTTTATTCTCTTTGTATAAATCAAAGCCGTAATTCATCCCGCCTATTGCTATAGAACCCCAATTAAAAGGCTCATTGTAAGCTATGTAGCCATTTGCCATTTCACTAAATCCGAAAGGAGCAGGCGAGAAATAGATACCGGTTTCTCTGTTTCTTAATTCAGCAAGGCAAGCAGGATTATCGAAAAGGGCAAAAACATCAGTGCTTAATGCGGCATCCGAATGGGAAAGTGCAATTTGCTTAGCCCCAGGATCAACTTGAGGTAATAATACACTCGTAAGTAAAATAAAATATAAGATCACATACCCCGGTTTCATCTATATAAGATATATTTTATTTGGTTGTTCTATAATATCAAAATTCCTATTTTAAATCAAATTTAATTTGGGATTTTTTAACTATATGAAATACTTACTCTTTTTTATAATAATATTATCATCAGTTGCTTTTTCACAAGAGCTTAATTGTAATATATCGGTAAATCTTGAAAGCCTTGCAATATCTGATCGCTCTTTATTATCAGGATTCGATAGGGCTGTATCTGATTATATGAATAAAACTAGATTCACAAACCAGGACTGGAAGTATGATAGGATTGACTGCAGTATGAATATATTAATAGTTACTGCTTCAAGCGATGGAAGTTTCACTGCTCAGGTTATAGTTACCAGCCAAAGGCCGGTCTATCACTCCAATAAAAACCTGCAGGTTCTTAGAGTAAATGATCCCAATTGGGCATTCATTTATCAAAAAGGGCAAGCATTATATTCTAACCAAAATTCGTTCGACCCCCTGACAGGATTACTTGACTATTATGCCCTTTTAATCATAGGCTTAAATGAAGATTCCTGGGTAGAATTTGGAGGTACTCCTTATTTTAACCGCGCAATAAATATTGACAATCTTGCAATGAACAGCAGTTATGCAAAAGGATGGGTTAAAGGAAGCGGCATATATGATAGGGAAGCTTTAATTGAAAACCTTTTAAACGATAAGTACCGGCCATTTAGAGAGGCTTTCTATCAGTATTATTATGGTATTGATTATTATGAAAATGTAGATAAAACTAAAGGGATGGAGAAAATAGCCGCAACTATAAAAACAATTGCTTCCTTGAAGGATAAAATTGATTTCGGTTCTGATCTGCTAAGGGCATTCTTTGATGCAAATAGCGGTACAATAGTAAATTATTTAAAAGCTTACTCTGATAAAAATATATTCATATTGCTAAAACAAATTGATCCATCGCATACGGCAGCGTATGATAATGTCTTGTTGTCAAGTCAGTAGGGGCAATTTAGAATTAGGATATAAATACTATAAGGCACCCAATGCCTCCTAGGCATTGGGTGCCTTTGAACTAAATATCTTTTTGATAGACTCTGTATTTTTTATAAAGTTCCCCGTTCATTGCTTCAGCGCCGCGGTTCATCATTTCATTATTTTCAAGTATCCAGCTTGCTTCGCCAAGGTCAATTCCAAGTTTATGGGCACGGTTGACTATCTCCCAATAGAACACGGAATCCAATCCTCGTTTCTGGTATTCCGGTATAATTCCTAGAGTTAAAATCCTAGACCATTTAATTTTTTTCTTTTCAGTAAAAAGCTTTATTATACCAAATGGGAAAAGCTTTCCGTTCAACTTTTTGAATATATAGTTGAAATCTAAAAGTACCAATGCAAAGCCGACAAGCTTTCCGTCTATCTCTCCGAAAAGAACCAGGGAAGGCTCAGCAAGCGGCTTTAGGTCTTTTGCCATTGCATCAAGCTCTGCATCAGTCATTGGGACAAAACCCCAATTCGGCGCCCAGGCTTTGTTATAAACGTATTTTACTTTCTCTACTTCTGATTTGAAATTCTTCATATCAAGTTGGGTTATCTTTAACCCGGATCTCTTTTGAGCAATCTCTGCAACTCGCTTTACTTTTTCCGATGCAATTACTTTATGATTCTCAAGCTTATATGCATAAAGATCTTTTTCTTTCTTAAAACCGTATCCGTCACAAAGATTCAAATAGTATTTTGGATTGTATGTCATTAAGATCCTCGGCTCATCATCAAACCCTTCAAGCAGCATTGCATATTCATCATTGCTTGATGGATTTGCCGGGCCCCTCATAGCATTCAATCCTTTACTCTTCAGCCAATTCTTAGCGGCATCAAACAATGCATTTGCAACTGTTTGATCATTTATGCATTCGAAGAATCCGAAAAAGCCTACCTTATCATTATGGTATTTATTATGCAGATCATTTTTAATAGCTGCAATTCTCCCGACCAGCTTACCATCTCTTTCGGCAAGGAAATATTCGGCTTCGGCATGTTTGAAGAAAGGGTTTTTTTCTTTGCTTAGAATCTTTTTCCTGTCCATAAGCAAAGGGGGAACCCAATACTTGTCTCCTTCATAAATCTTCCATTGAAATTTTATGAACCGCATCAAGTCTTTCGAATTACGTACAGTGGAAATTTGTATAGAATTCATAAAAGCCCACCTCATAAAATTAAAGGCATACCATTTTTAGTATGATATGCCTTTTTAGTGATTAAAAATAAACAATTAAATAAGTCCTAATTTTTTCCCTGTATCAACAAAAATATCAAGGATAGCATCAAGATGCTTATCTTCATGTGTAGCCATATAACTTGTCCGCATCATTTGCCTTCCTTGAGGTACACCGGGAGAGATAAATACATTAACGAAGACTCCGCCGTCATATAGCATTCTCCACATTTTAAATGCTAATTCATCATTGCCGACAATGACAGGAACAATAGCCGTCCTGCCTTCGAGCACTGTAAAGCCAGCATCTCTTAGGCCTTTGCGCATTTTTTCGGCATTACGTATTAATCTGTGTACTCGTTCCGGTTCTGCTTCCAGTATTTCAAGCGCTGCAAGTGCAGAGGCTACAGAAGCCGGAGTAGGTGAAGCACTGAAAATCAATGCAGGGGAATGATGCTTAAGATAATTTATTACTCTTTCTTCACCGGCAACAAATCCGCCTAATGAGGCAAATGTTTTGCTGAATGTCCCCATAGTTAAGTCTATTTCATTTTCAAGATTGAATTCGCTGGCTGTGCCTCTTCCGCCTTTACCGATAACGCCTACGGAATGGGCATCATCAACCAAAATTCTAGCATTATATTTTTTAGCTATTAAGTTTAACTTTGCTAGTTCTACAATTTCACCACCGGTGCTGAATACTCCGTCACTGACAATTAATTTACCGGCATCCAACGGAAGCTTGGAAATAACTCTTTCCATGTCATCCATATCATTATGCTTATAACGGACAAACTCTGCTGTCGCGCCTTTAGCCATTAAATTGCCGGCAATAATACAAGCATGATTGTCTTTATCTGAAACTACATAATCACCACGTTGAACTAATGTAGGAATTATTCCCTGTGCAGTTTGATATCCTGTGCTGAATAGCAGGACTGATTCTTTATTAAAAAATTTTGCAAGCTTCTCTTCTAATTCAATATGCAAATCTAAAGTACCGGTTAAATAACGGGAACCGGAGCAGCCTGTTCCGTATTTTTCTACTGCTTTAATTGCAGCTTCTTTTACTTTTGGATGTGCAGTTAATCCAAGATAATTATTGGAACCAGCCATAATGACTTTTCTTCCCTCAATTTGGACTACTGGCCCTTCGTTTTCTTGTATAGGTCTGAAATAAGGATATAACCCCAATGCTTTTACTTCATCTGCTCGTGTGAACTCATAACATTTTTTAAATAATTCCAATACGCCTCCTCGATTGTTAACGAGAAAAAAAAATTTAATTAAGTAAGATTAATTTGTTAAATTTCGTCGTAAAATGTATAATTAAATGGAAAGAAAAACAAATAATTTTTAATATGAGCAATAGAACAGTAGCAATGGTAACTGGCGCAAATGGCTTTGTTGGAAGCCATTTAGTCGATTTATTAATTGATAAAAACTATACAGTAAGATGTATAACAAGGAAGTCAAGCAGCTTAAAGTGGCTTGAAGGAAAGGACGTTGAGATTTATGATTGCGGACTTTCAGACAAGGAAGGGCTAAGAAAAGCTTTTAACGGAGCTGAGTATGTTTATCACGTTGCAGGGGTTGTAAAATCAAAAACTCCGGAAGGTTACTTTAAGGGCAATGTAGATACAACTCAAACATTACTTGATGTTTCATTGGAATTCAAATCAGCCATAAAAAAGTTTTTAATAGTAAGCAGTCAAACCGCGGTAGGCCCATCATTAAACGGGAAGCCTGTGGATGAGTCTTCCGTATGTAATCCTATTACAACTTACGGCAAAAGTAAATTAGCAGAGGAGCAATTAGCTATATCATATATGGATAAGCTGCCGATTACAATTTGCCGCGCACCTGCAATATACGGGGAACGGGATACTGAAATATTTATATTCTTCCAAACATTTAATAAAGGGTTGATGACGACAATCGGATTCGATGAAAAGAAGCTTAGCCTGCTGCACGTTAAAGACCTGGTAAACGGCTTTTATTTAGCCGCTATCCCGGAGCAGGCAAATGGGCAAGTATACTTCATCAGTTCGGAGAAGTATTATACATGGGAAGAAGTAGGGAAGTATACAGCAGAAGTTTTGAATAAAAAGCCTATAAGAATAAAAATACCTCATACTGCGGTATATTCAATCGCGGCTGTAGCACAATTCTTTGCAATGTTCAGCAGCAAGCCTGCAACCTTAAATATAGAGAAAGCCAGAGATATTACACAGCATAGCTGGACTTGCGATACAAGCAAAGCTGTGAAAGAACTGGGGTATAAACAAAATATTTCAATAGAAGAAGGAATAAGAAGAACCTGTAACTGGTACAAAGAGATGAAATGGATTTAAAGAATAATTAAGCAGCATTACGGATGAGTCTTGCTCGTACACTTTACCTTTTTCTTATACGGGTTTAAACAAGTACGAATGAGAATAAATTTTGAAATAGTCTAAGATGAGTTATTAATTATTTTTTGCACCTTCTTTTATCCATGTCTTTAGCCCATTAACTTGATTTGTATTAAACGGCAAATAAGAAGAACCTGCTGGCGGCATTGTAAAACCTGCTTTACCTTCAACGCTCCACACTAGAGGGCTATTATCCGGAAAACCTTTTGTAACTATACTGGGATCAGTAACTCCTGCCCAGGTAGTAAGATTTACTCCGCCGTCAGTTTCATTTATACCGTGGCAGCTTACACATTTAAGATTTATTACCGGCTGAATATATTTAGCAAAACTTACATTTGAGCTTGGTATAATGGTGGTGTCTATTTGGGTTGCAGTAATAGAATCTTTGCAGCTGCTTAATAGAGAAACCGCCGCCCCAATAATTAATAATAATGCAAATAAATATTTTGGTTTCATAACTAAATTAAAACTTATCATACTAAAATAGATTTAGAAAGGGGACTAATCAATACAAAACGGGGTAAATCCTTTCTACATATACTAAATTTCATATTATCTGTAAGTGAATACAATAATGTGGCCGCTGTGTAAAGATTTATCCTCTTACTAACTAAATAAGGCATAATACCGGCATAAATGGCAAGTTAACGGCATGTAAACGGCATCCTAATGGCATCTTTTATTAAAAATTAAGCCGTTAGGATGCCATCAACTTGCCGTTAACATGCCGTTAGGATGCCATTAACATGCCATTTAGTCCGGAAATATGTACTTGTTAGACTTATCAAATGTTAGATAAAAAGAGTGTAAGTAATTTTAGAAGTGCCATCCTAATACCCAATTTAACTGCCTAATGCGGAACTCTGTATTAGTTTAGTTGTATAATTTGATTGGAATAAGAAACTTGGTTATTTTTGAGAAGAAAATTATATGGCTATAGCTCAGCCTACCAACTGAGATAAAGCCAACTTTGGTAGGTAAACTGGTAGAGCGCTTCAATGGTCATCATAGGGTTAGATGGTCGCAAAGTTCATAATAATTGGAAAGGGCTTTTAGATTATTTGTCAAATATATTAATGGGGCTATAGCTCAGCTGGGAGAGCGCTTGAATGGCATTCAAGAGGTCAGCGGTTCGATCCCGCTTAGCTCCACATGAAAAGGCTCATTATTTTGATGAGCCTTTTTAATTTTAAATAAAGGGCTAATGGGAGTGCTTCC
>Ga0075269_10000085_pt1 | contig 15510 bp, 17 predicted proteins | sample SF_Rice_5C_0N_10_FD_69773 | JGI IMG/M metagenome (GOLD analysis project Ga0075269, IMG submission 69773) | Rice paddy soil microbial communities from Twitchell Island, California, USA - SF_Rice_5C_0N_105 | ecosystem: Environmental > Terrestrial > Soil > Paddy field/soil | place: USA: Twitchell... | reverse complement strand
AAGAACGAAAATCATTGGGCTGTAATTCTTGGTGCTTCATCGGGATTTGGAGGAGCATCAGCAAAAAAATTAGCGGAAGATGGCTATAATATTTTCGGGATTCATCTTGATCGACAGGCAACCATGCCTAATGTGGAAAAAATAATAAGCGATATAAAAGCTGCAGGCTCAGAGGCTCATTTTTTCAATGTAAATGCTGCAGATGCAGTTAAGAGAGGGGAAATTATTTCTGAAATTAGAAAAATATCAGATGGAAAACCAATAGTAAAGATTTTGATCCACTCGCTAGCGTTCGGAACTTTGAAACCATTTATACCATTGCAAAAAGAACCGGCAATTACAAAAGCTCAAATGGAAATGACGCTTGATGTAATGGCACATTCGCTAGTTTATTGGGTTCAGGATCTAGTGGTAAATAATTTACTCGAAAGGAAAGCAAGAATTTTTGCAATGACGAGCTCGGGCGGACATACAGCTATACCATTTTATGGTGCTGTTTCTGCCGCTAAAGCTGCATTAGAGTCTCATGTGCGTCAACTTTCTACAGAACTCGGTTATTTGGATGTGGCAGTTAATGCTATTATGGCTGGTGTAACTGATACTCCAGCATTGAGAAAAATACCTGGTAATGCTCCAATGATTGAAGTGGCTAAACGGAAGAATCCGAGAAATAGATTAACCACTCCTGAGGATGTAGCTAAGGTAATTTCTCTTCTTTGTAAAGACGGCGGAGAATGGATATCAGGTGGATTAGTACATGCCGATGGCGGAGAGGACGTTGTTCAGTTTGTAGGGCAAAATATGACTGAAGATAAAACAATTTTAAATATTTAAAGGATAATAATGAAACCAATTACAATTACAGATGATAATTTTGAAACTGAAGTTATTAATTCTAACCAACCAGTTTTAATAGATTTTTGGGCTACATGGTGCGGACCATGCCGGATGATTGCCCCAATTGTTGAAGAACTAGCAAATGAATACGGAGGCAAAGTTAAAATAGGAAAACTTGATGTAGATGAAAACCAGGGAGTTTCAATCCGTTACGGAGTGAGAAGCATCCCTACATTGCTGATATTTAAAGACGGGAAAATAAAAGATACAATAATTGGAGCAGTACCGAAGTCCCAAATTGTACAAAGGCTGAATTCAGCTTTATAAAATTATTTTTATAAATCGTTTGGAGATACATGAAGAAGATAATAATCACTGATGCAGTGGATAAGAAAAGCGTGGGGATATTAGAAGGGGCTGGATATGAAGTTAAATATCAACCTGGTATGCCTATCGATGATATCAAAAAAATTATTAAAGATTATAACGGATTAATTGTCCGGAGCGAAACAAAAGTAACATCTGACTTGATAGAGCTAATGGATAACATGGAAGTTATCGGAAGAGCAGGCGCAGGAGTTGATAATATAAATTTAGAAGCTGCTACCCGTAAAGGAATTATTGTAATGAATACGCCGGGCGGAAATACAGTATCAACTGCAGAGCATACTATGGCGCTTATGCTTTCGATGTGCAGGAACATTGCTCAAGCAAATCAATCTCTGCGGGCAGGAAAGTGGGATAGGAAAAAATACAAAGGTGCTGAGCTTCAAGGCAAAACTTTAGGAATAATCGGTCTCGGTAAAATCGGACGCGAAGTAGGGATCCGTTCTAAAGCATTCGGCATGAATGTAATTGGATTTGATCCTGTGTTGTCTGAAGAAATAGCCGCTAAGATTGGAATTAGGCTTGTAAATTTAGATACGGTATTTTCACTATCTGATATTATAACCGTACATGTTCCTCTTAATGAAGAAACGAAGAACATGGTTAATGAAAGGACAATATCTAAATGTAAAGACGGAGTAAGATTTATCAACTGTGCACGCGGCGGAATAATAGACGAGGCTGCTTTAGTTAATGCACTTGATTCGGGAAAGGTAACTGGCGCTGCATTTGATGTATATGTTACAGAACCCCCGGATTTTTACGGATCATTTATTCAGCATCCGAAAATTGTAACAACACCTCATCTTGGAGCTTCTACTGAAGAAGCTCAAGAAAAGGTGGCAATACAAATTGCAGAACAAATTATAGATTTGTTTAATAATAAAGGTGTAAAAGGTGCTGTAAATGCTTCTGCTATTGAAGTAGGAAGTAATGAAGAAATGGTTCCTTATGTCCAATTAGCAGAGAGTTTAGGCTTGCTACATTCTCAGCTTAACAAAGGTCAATTGAAAAAGATTAATATAAATTACAGCGGCGAACTTCTTCATAATTACACTGCATTATTATCTACTGCAGTATTGAAGGGATTTCTTTCGAAAAAACTAACTGCTGTTGTTAATCTAGTTAATGCACCATTTTTAGCAAAGGAAATGGGAGTGGTTATTAACGAAACTAAAAGCGGCGCTAATGTGAACTATACAAATCTTATGACGGTTGAATTCATTACGGATAAAGAACATCGTTCACTTGCAGGTACCGTATTCGGGAACAGTGAAAAAAGGATAGTCTATATAGATAAATATCATCTTGAATTGAAACCGGAAGGCAATATGATATTTTATTATAACATAGATAAACCCGGTATGCTGGCAAATGCCGGTAAGATACTTGCAGAAGCTAATGTAAATATTGCCGGATTATCTCTAGGCAGATTTGAGGTTGGAAAAGAAGCCTTGACAGTTATAAATGTTGACAATGAAATAACTAAGGATGTATTAAATTTGATTTCATCGATATCCGGTGTTCATAGTGTATTCTCTGTAAAATTATAAAACAAAACACCCAATCCTGATTTAATTGGGATTGGGAGTTAACACTCTTGACAAATATAAAGGGTTATACTAATTTAAGACATAAAGTGGAACAAAATATATTCCTATTTGTAAAATAGATAGATAAATCATAACAGAATTAACCTTAAAATAATAATTACATTACCCATCATGAAATTTAGACTATTTCTTTCGTTGCTAGCTTCGGTATTATTCCTTTCGGTAAGCTATCCACAAGTCAACTCAAAGCTTTTTGATTTTGACTTTGCTCAATTCGAGTACGACTCGGCTTCTAATTTTGTTGAAATATATTATTCATTTGATCAATCTCAGTTAACGCAGCAAAAGATTGATAATGGAGATTATGTAGAAGGTATTTTAGGAGTGTCTATTACGGATACAGCAACAAATCAAACCATAGTTGATAAAAAGTGGATGCTGAAATACCCGGTAGACACGTCAAAGAATCGCGTTAAATCGCTCGTAGGCGTCTTATCTTTTGACGTTCCATCAGGCATATATAAATGTATTGTAAGTGTAGATGATAAATTTAATCCTAAAAATAAAAATTCAATTTCTGATTTTATTCGTGTAAAACCGTTCCAAAGAGATATGATTGGGATCAGCGATATTCAACTGGCTTCTAAGATTATACCGAATAGTGATAATAAAAGCTCGATTTTTTACAAAAATACTTATGAAGTTACACCAATACCGACACTCGTATTCGGAGAAAATCTTCCGGTAGTTTTTTATTATTGTGAGATTTATGAAAATTCTGATACAAAAACAGGACCTCCGTTAAAATTAAATTGCATATTATATAATAGCAAAGGAAGGGTTTTCTATAATAAAACCAAAGAAATATTAAGAGGAGTTCCTTCAAGAGTTGAAGTCGGTTCAATAGTAATAAACAAATATCCGACCGATACATATTCCATGAGAATTATCCTGTTAGATAGCCTTGATAATTTAACTGATGCATCGACGAAAAGATTTTTTGTTTACAATCCCAATATTAAAAACATTGATACAGGCGAGACCAAATCTGTAGGAGCGCTTGCAAGCGTTTTCGGAATAATGAATAATGAAGAATGTGACGATAATTTTGCAAAGGCAAAATATATAGCTACCGGTACAGAGATAAGCCAGTTTTCGAAAATAGACAGCGTAGGAGCAAAGAGAGAATTTTTATATCAGTTTTGGAAAAAGCGGGTAGATAATCCTGATGCTGATCAAAGGGTTACATACCAAGATTATATGAAGAGGGTTCAGGAATGCAACAAAAAATTCGGCAACATGTATAAACCTGGATGGAAAACGGATAGAGGAAGAGTTCTTCTAGTTTACGGGGAACCAAGTGAGATAGACCGTTATCCGAATGAGACAAACACAAAACCATATGAGATATGGCATTATAATGAAATCCAAGGCGGGGTTATCTTCGTATTTGCTGATTTAACTGGTTTTTCAGATTATCAACTTGTAAACTCTACTGCACGAGGAGAATACAGCGATGATAATTGGCAGCAGAGAATATCTCAGAGTTACTAAATTTTAGACATGAGGTATAATGGATTAGGGCATAAGATTAGCGATATTTTATCGAAAATATAATTCTCTTATACCCAAATGTTTTATACATTATTACGTGTAAAACTTTTTCCCTTCATAAATAACAGATATTTGTTTCCATTAATACATTCATTTCATTAATTTAACTATCCGTAATGAAAAAGTTATTTAGATTTTATGTTTAATGGCTGATAGAATAGAATACATTATTTTTTACGGATTTAGTGTGATCTTTAAAATATTAGGATTAAAACTATCCAGAAAATTCTCAACGGTTTTAGCCTTTATTTTTTACTTTATAATTCCCATTAGAAAAAATACTACAATAGATAATCTTTCCAGAGCATTTCCGGAATATAATTCAAAAAATATAAGAAAAATTGCTTTCGGAAGTTATAAAAGTTTTGCAATTACTCTAATAGAAATTTTATATTTGCCGTGGATGAAATATGGAGAGGCATATAAAGCAACTAAATGCACAAACATAAATCTGGTAAAAAGTAAGTATGCCGAAAATAAAGGTTTGATATTACTTTCTGCCCATTTCGGGAATTGGGAATTTATGGCAATCTCGATTGCGCTGCAGTCCGGGATGCCTTTTTCTTTGGTAGTTAAAGCGCAGCGGAATCCATATGTAACAGGCTGGTTAAATACAGTCAGAAGCAAATGGGGCAATAAAATAGTACCCTTAGGAATATCAATCAGGCAGATTTATAAAGAGTTAAAGGATAGAAATATTGTAGCTATGGTTGCGGACCAGAGGGGCCCTTCCGAAGGAGTAAAGGTAAATTTTTTCGGAAGAAAAGCAGCAGTATATTCAGGACCGACTGTACTTGCATTAAAAACCGGTGCCCCTATTCTTTATGGAATTTCCATTAGACAACCGGATAATACTTATGTATCAGAATTTCAAGAGATAAGTATGGATAATTTACCCGAAGATTATGAAGATAAGGTTTCTGAAATAAATCAACGACTTACAGATTATTTAGAAAATATAATTCGTAAATATCCTGAACAATGGCTCTGGATGCATAAGAGATGGAAATATTAATCTTATTTATACTTTTGCCTTTTAGAAACTGTTTTATGCGATATTGCTTTTAGGTTTTTTGATGTTTACATAGTAGTTTATTAAAGAATGGAAAAAATATTAGTAATACAAACATCGTTCATTGGTGATTCAATATTAACTTTGCCGATGATTCAAACGCTGAAGAAAAGATTCCCTGAAAGTACGGTCGATGTTATTTGTATTCCTTCTACAGTTGAAATTTTTTCAGCCTCTCCATTTGTTGACAAAGTTATTGTTTTAGAAAAAAGAGGAAAGCATAGATCAATATTCGGGCTTTGGAGCTTTATCAAAGAATTAAGGAAGAATAGTTACAATAGAGTTTATTCTACTCACCGTTCATTGAGAAGCTCTTTTATAATAATGAATTTAAATATTCATGAGACTTTTGGATTTAGCAATGCGAGTCTTCAACATGTTTATAAAAATCTTGTTGAGTATATACCTTCGCATCATGAAGCGAGGAGAAATTTGGACTTAATCGGATTTAATTTGTATGAAGGATGGAAGATATTACCAGAGCTTAATATTTCTAATAAAATAGAGGCGAAAATTCAAAATTATCTTTCCGATATAAATATAGATGGGAATTTAATTTCTGTTGCACCAGGAACAGTTTGGAACACTAAAAAATATCCGCAGGAATATTTTGAAGTCTTGATAAGATTTTTAATCGATAATTCATATAAAGTCATTTTGACAGGGGGTGAAAGAGAGAAGCTGTTATGCAACACAATAAAAGAAAAGTTCAATGGGAAAGTTAGTTCCTCAGCAGGAATATTTTCACTGGTAGAAACGGTTGAGTTATATAAAAGGACAAAATTATTGATTACAAATGATAGTGCTACTACACATCTGGGGATGTGTGCCGACATTCCGGTGCTTACATTGTATTGCTCAACCGTACCTGAATTTGGGTTTTATCCATATAACAGCCGTAGTTCTTTCTTAAGCATAGATGATCTATATTGCAAACCATGCGGGATACATGGATATGAAAAATGCCCTGTTAAAAATTTTGCATGCGGTTATAATTTAAAGCCGGAGATTGTAATTTCTAAATTAAAGGAAATGCTGAATGATTGATATAAAAAATGCTGAGATAATTAACATAGATACTGGTTTTGAAGATGCAGTTCAGAAAGCTAAAAAGTTATACCTGGAAGGTTCTGTATTTGTTTATCCGACAGATACAATATACGGATTTGGAGCAAATCCCTTTAATGAAGAAGCGATAAAGAAAATAGATGAGATAAAACGCCGTATACTTGGTAAGATGTATATTATGCTTGTCAATAATATAGAAGTGCTTACCAAATATATCGAAATAAAATCGGAAAAGCATTTGGACTTTCTGCTTTCAATATGGCCTAATGCTGTTTCAGTTGTACTGCAATTAAATACGAAGACAAGTGAATTATTAAAGACAAAAACAGCAGCATTTAGGATCCCAAATCATAGATTTTGCCAAAGACTTACCGGTGAACTGGAAATGCCAATAATATCTACGAGTGTTAATCGAAGCAGCAATCCACCGATGGTAGATCCAAATTTAATTATTGATGAATTTTCATCTGAAGTTAGTGCAATCTTTTTTACAGATAAAAAATGTTATTATGAAGCATCAACATTAATAGATTTAAGTGATAGTATCCCGATCTTATTAAGAGAAGGGAAAATAAAATTTAATGATCTTATCGATAAATTTGAGAAATGTTAAAGAAAATTTTTAGTAAATTGAAGATAAAAGATTTAAAGAGAATCAAAAGCTTTTCACTTTTAATTATACCGAACGGATCAGGAGTAGAGTCGAAAACGCATCATATATCTGCCGTAAAAGCATATATTATCATAGGGATCTATTCGTTAATAGTTTTTTTACTAGGATTTTTTATAATAAATTTAACCCCGATTAAAGGAATAATATTCTTCGATGGCACGAACCTGAGCCCTATTGAGAAAAGATTAATTAATGAGCTTAACCTCAAGATGACTAATTTAACCGAAGAGCTTAAAAACCTTAAATCTACTAATCAGGATTTACAGAAAGCAATGATGCTTGAAGACTCGGTTCAAATAGACACTCTTCCGGTTAAAATAAATAAAAGTCATAGGAAGAAAAAGATTCCTTTAGGTGGAGATGCATTTGCGGCTTTCCAAGAAATTTTTCAGAATTACCATGCATCTTCGCAAAAAATATTTTATTTTATAAGGCCAATAATTGGATTTATTAGCCGAGGTTTTAATCCTATTATTGGGCATATGGGGATAGATATAGTTGCTAAGACAGGCACCCCCATTGCAGCAGCTGCAAGCGGGTATGTAGTATTTTCAGATTATACGGTAAAAGATGGTTATATGTTAATAATAAATCATTCAGACGGATATGTAACTGTTTATAAGCATTGTTCTGTATTGTTGAAAAAGCAAAGGGAGCTAGTTACAGGTGGTGAAGTAATTGCATTAAGCGGCAATTCTGGTGAAATAACAACCGGACCGCACTTGCACTTTGAGATCTGGAAAGACGGAAGGCCCGTCGATCCCCAAAAATTATTTTTAAACAATTGAAGGAGATACTAAATTGAAGCTTCAAGAAACAATCGTTGGAAAAGATTCAGTCACGATTATTAGTGAAGGAGTAGTAATTGAGGGGAAGTTATCCAGTAAGGGTAACGTAAGGATAGACGGAACGATTAACGGGAATTTAAATGTAAGCGGGAATGTTACTGTTGGAAAATCAGGCCTTGTAACTGGCGAGGTTAACGGACAAATGATTATTCATGGTGGAAAAATTGAGGGTACTCTGAAAGCTACCGACAAGGTTGTATTAGAAGGGACATCAATCTTGAAAGGGGATATATTTACAAAAATTTTGGTAGTTGAAGAAGGAGCTGTATTTGACGGTAACAGCTCAATGAGTTCAAAAGATAGGACAAATTTATTTAATCCACCGGCACTCCCATCTCTGCCAAAGGAAATAAAATGAAACAAGTGAACCCTGATGAAGACGATAATTCATATCGAGGATGGGTAATATATTTGGGATTGGGATCTCAACTTGCTATAACAATAACCGGAATGACGTTTTTGGGATATTGGCTTGATAAAAAATTTAACACTGAACCTTTATTGACGGTTGTGGGTTCCTTTTTAGGGATAACTGCTGGGCTGTATAATTTTCTAAAGACTGTACTGAAATCAAAGTAGTTATGGCCGAACATAAGCTGTTAAAGTTAAGCTTTATTTTCGTTTTCTTAATGTTTTTATCGGTGTTTTTGCTCCATTATTATTCTATTATTTCGTATGAGAACTTATTCTCTATTTTAATTGCAGCAGTTTACACCACAATAAACTTTGTAATAGCAGTAGCTTCAATAGAATATCTGGAAAAGAGATCCGCGGAAACAGCACTTGGAAATTTTATGAAGGGGATGTTGATCAGGATGGTGGTACTGATTTTGCTTATTATTTTTTCCTTCGAATTCTTGGATATAAAACAGAATAGTTTTATATTTTCAATCTTAATTTTTTATATCTATTACCTAATAATAGAAGTAATTTTTTTAGTAATTCGCGATTTTTGAACCTTATTTATGACGCCGGATACGGTAAATAAAGCACAAATAGCTGCAGATACTCTAAAAAAGACTGCAGAAAGCAACAGCGACCCAAGCTGGATAATGCATCATGTAATGGATTCAAATAAAATAAGCTTTGGGCCACTGGGTAATTTAACATTGCCCCATTTACAGCTATTCGGGTTTGATTTTTCTATTACGCGTGACATTATGATAATGTGGTTCGTTTCTACGATTTTAATTATTCTGTGTATTATAGCAGCAAAGGGATATAAGAAGTCACTTGTACCGAAAGGTATATCAAACTTTTTCGAAGTAATAATCGATTTCGTACGAAATGAGATAGTTAAGCCCGCTATTGGCAAAGGTTACGAATCCTATATGCCTTACATGCTTACATTATTTTTCTTTATTCTATTCTGTAACATGTTTGGTTTAATTCCTCTTCCAAATTTAGTAGTGGTGACAGGAAATGTTGCAGTAACAGCATCCCTAGCAATAATATCTTTTATAGTTATACAGTATACTGGGATGAAAGAGCACGGAGTTTTACATTATCTAAAAAGCCTAGTTCCTTCCGGAATGCCTGTAATGATTATACCCATTATGGCGGTAATCGAATTAATAGGACTCTTTACAAAACCATTTGCTTTATGTATACGTCTTTTTGCCAATATGGTTGCCGGGCACATAGTGATTTTTTCACTTCTCGGATTAATTTTTATTATGCATACAATTTATGTGGCGCCTGTTTCAATTGGGTTTACATTATTTATAGAAATGCTTGAAATTTTAGTCGCATTAATCCAAGCTTATGTATTTACCATGCTTACAGCATTATTCATAGGTATGGCAAAGCATATTGAACATTAATTTTCAAAAAATATTATTAAATACTAAGGAGTAATATATGGATTTAGGTTGGTTAAGCGCCGGATTAGGTGCTGGTTTAGTCGTTATCGGTGCGGGTTTAGGAATTGGAAAACTTGCAGGTCAGGCTATGGAAGCAATGGGCCGACAGCCAGAAGCTATTGCACCAATTAGAACTGCAATGATTATTGCTGCAGCACTTATTGAAGGTATTGCATTTTTCGGATTAGTTATCTGTATTCTATTAGCATTTAAATCTGCATAATTTGTACGTTTTTTCATTCAGGAATATCCTGACAATTTTAATTTAATTAGGAATTGATTTTATGATTACCGGTGTATTTCTGCCAGCCATTATTTTAGCGGCTGAAGGCGGAAGCATAATCGATATTGATCCGGGTGTTGTCTTTTGGACGATAGTTACATTTATCATGCTTCTGTTAATTCTTAAGAAATATGCCTGGAAGCCGATCTTAACTGCGCTAGACCAAAGAGAGAACGCTATCCGAGAATCTCTAGAGAAAGCTGAGAAGGCTAAAGAAGAAGCGCAAAATGTACTGGCACAGAATCAGGCTAATCTAGCGAAAGCCGAAGAAGAATCTAAGAAAATAGTTGAGCTGAGCCGGCAGTATGCTGAAAAACTAAAGGATCAAATCCTTCATGACAGCAGAGATCAGGCAAAGAAAATGCTAGATGAAGCTTCTAATGAGATTGAAAGGAAGAAAGATGCAGCAATTGATGAACTGAAGACTCAGGTTGCTGAGATTGCAATTAAGGCTGCTGAGAAAATCCTGAAGGAGAGCCTTAACGAAGAGATGCAAAAAAGGATCATTAACAAATACATTGGTGAAATTACAAATAATTGATATATGAGCGAGTATAAAGTATCAAGGCGCTATGCAACTTCTCTGCTTGAATCAGCAATAGAAAAAAACATGCTTGATTCAATTGCACTCGATATTGAGCTAGTGGCATCAACTTTAGAAGCAAATAGGCAGCTTATTCTTGCATTATCGAATCCTATAATAAGACCGAATGTAAAATTGAAAGTGCTTGAGGCAATATTTAAATCTAGAGTTAATGCAGATACGATGAACTTTATTAGATTTCTTGTTGAGAAAAATAGAGAAGAGCTTCTAAATAATATTTCAAGGATATTTTTAGAACTGCGTGATGAACATCTTGGAATAGTTAATGTTGAAGTTACTTCTGCAGCAGAATTTAATATTGATCAGATTGAAGAGCTCAAAAATAAGCTAGAAAAATTTCTAAATAAGAAAGTAAGATTGAGTTTCAAATTTAATAATGAAATTATAGGCGGCTTTATTGCCAAAGTTGACGATACAGTATTTGACGCATCATTAATACACCAACTGGAATTGCTAAAGACTCAGTTCCTAATAGGTGGTGCATCGCTTAATTAATGAAGAATTTTTTTAAGGAATAAAAATGGCTGAAGTAAGACCGGATGAAATATCGGCGATATTGAGAAAGCAGTTATCTGGCTTTGAGAGCGAAGTGGATATATATGATGTAGGTACCGTTCTACAGGTTGGTGACGGTATTGCAAGAGTCTACGGGCTTTCCAAAGTAATGGCCGGCGAGCTTGTTGAATTTCCGAATAATGTATTTGGAATGGTTCTTAACCTTGAAGAAGACAGTGTAGGTTGCGTTCTATTCGGAGAATCGGCTTTGGTAAAAGAAGGTGATACAGTGAAAAGGACCAAACGAGTTGCATCTATGCCGGTTGGTGAAAAAATGCTCGGAAGAGTAATAAATCCGCTCGGGCTACCGATTGACGGTAAAGGGCCCATAAACACAAGTCAATATTTACCAATTGAACGTAAGGCGCTTGGTGTTATTCAAAGACAACCTGTAAAGGAACCAATTCAAACAGGCATTATTGCAATAGATGCAATGATTCCTATTGGCAGGGGCCAGAGAGAACTTATAATAGGTGACCGTCAGACCGGTAAAACTGCTGTAGCAATTGATACAATAATTAATCAAAAATATACTCATAATGAAGAAGCTAAGAAACTTGGTGTTCAACCAGTATATTGTATTTATGTTGCTATCGGACAGAAAAGCTCGACAATTGCGCAGGTAGTTGCTAAGCTTCATGAATTCGGTGCGATGGATTACACAACAGTAATATCAGCCTCAGCTTCCGAACCGGCACCACTGCAGTTTATAGCACCTTATTCCGGGGCAACTCTTGGAGAATTTTTTAGAGATAGTGGCAAACATGCTCTTATTATTTATGATGATCTTTCGAAACAAGCTGCTGCTTACCGCGAACTCTCACTTCTGCTAAGAAGACCTCCAGGACGTGAAGCTTATCCCGGTGATGTTTTTTATCTTCACTCAAGATTATTAGAGAGAGCTTCTAAATTAAGTGAAGATTTAGGTGGGGGTAGTTTAACTGCTCTCCCGATTATTGAAACGCAGCAAGGTGACGTTTCGGCATATATTCCTACAAACGTAATTTCGATTACAGATGGTCAGATTTATCTTGAATCGAACTTATTCAATGGTGGTGTTAGACCCGCAATTAATGTCGGCATTTCGGTATCTCGTGTCGGCGGTAATGCTCAAATAAAGGCAATGAAGAAAGTTGCAGGTTCATTAAGGACAGATTTAGCTCAGTACAGAGAACTTGAAGCTTTCTCTAAGTTCGGATCCGATTTGGATAAGATTACTCAACGCACACTTTCAAGGGGTGCTAGACTTGTTGAGCTTTTAAAACAAGGTCAATACACACCGGTACCGGTAGAAAAACAAGTTGTGAGCATTTTCCTAGGCACTAACGGTCTACTTGATGAAATACCTTTAAGTAAAATCAAGCATTTTGAAAAAGAGATTTTTGATTACATCGAAGTAAATTATGGTGGTGTTTATGAAGCTATCAGAAAAGAAAAGCTGTTAAGCGATGAAACAATAAGCAGTATTAAAAAAGCCGCTCAGGAACTTATAGCCTCCTTTAAGGTTCGCACTTAAAAATATGGCGACATTAAGAGACATACGTCGAAGAATTAAAGGTGTACAAAGTACCCAGCAAATTACCAAGGCAATGAAAATGGTTGCAGCTGCCAAGCTGAGAAGGGCACAGGAAAAAATTATAAATGCACGCCCTTATGCCAATGAAATTTTTGTTATGCTATCGCATCTCGTTACCGAATTTGAGTTAGCAACTAATCCATTTCTAAAAAACCGGGAGGTGAAGAAGGTTGCTTTAGTGGTTGTTAATTCTGATAGAGGATTATGTGGAGCATTCAATTCTAATATAATTAAAGAAGCCGTTAGATATATTGATGAGGAACTTAAGCCGAATAATATTACTACAGGATTATTTTGCGTAGGCAGAAAAGCAACCGACTTTTTCACAAAAAGAGATTTTGAAATCCTATACAAAAAAGCAGGTTTGTTTTCATTTTTAAAGTACGAATCGGCTCTAGAAATAGTAAACGAATTAATCTCCGGATTTCTTTCGGGTGAATTTGATAAAGTTGTAATAGTCTTTAATGAATTCAAATCAATCATTCAGCAAAAGATTATAATGTCTCAGTTCCTTCCGGTACCAATACAAAAAAAATCTGATAAAGAAAGAGTTGCACTGCCGAATTACATCTATGAACCTAACCAGAGAGAAATATTTAGCTATATATTACCGAAGCATTTGAAAGCACAAATGTGGCGAATTCTTTTGGAATCTAATGCTGCCGAATTTGCAGCTCAAATGACAGCAATGGACAACGCTACTACCAACGCTAAGGAATTGATAAGAACTTTGAATCTTAAATACAATAAAGAAAGACAAGCAGCAATTACAAAGGAGATACTTGAAATAGTTTCAGGTGCTAATGCACTTAAAGCCGGTTGAACTAAATTTTACTTCAATCGCAATTTCAAGTTTAAGAAATTTACAATATTATTGATAGGATAAAATGGTATTTCTAGGATTGGAAAAGGTTTAGTAAATTATGTTAGAAGAATTATCTTTTAAGCTTGAAACGGCGCTAAAGAAAGTCCGAGGGCAAGGCAAGCTTACTGAAAAAAATATTTCAGATACATTAAGAGAAATTCGTCGTGTTCTTTTAGATGCTGATGTAAATTATAAAGTTGCTAAAGAGTTTATTGAAAAAGTTCAGCTGAAATCTCTCGGCACTGAAGTTATAAACTCCATAACACCTGGGCAGTTAATTACGAAAATATTTTATGATGAACTGACTCAGCTGTTAGGGGGAAGTTTTACTGAGTTAAAAATTAGCGGCTCAGGTATAACAATAATATTAATTGTTGGACTACAAGGCTCCGGTAAAACAACCTTCTCGGCTAAACTTGCAAAAAGGCTGAAAGAAGAAAATAAACGGAAAGTATTGCTAGTCGCAGCAGATGTTTATCGTCCCGCGGCAATTCAGCAGCTAAATATATTAGGTGAGCAAATTGACGTTCCTGTCTTTTCAGTTGAAGAAAAGAATGCAAGGAAAACGGTTGAAGAATCTATTCCTTTTGCTAAAGAAAAAGGAGTTGATACTATAATTATTGATACCGCAGGCCGTCTTCATGTTGATGAGGAAATGATGACTGAAGTGGCTGATATTAAAAGCGTAGTCAACCCGACAGAATCTCTTTTTGTTGTAGATTCTATGACAGGACAGGATGCAGTCAATTCTGCAAAAGCTTTTAATGAAAGAGTTGATTATGACGGAATTGTACTTACAAAACTAGATGGCGATGCAAGAGGCGGTGCGGCATTATCAATACGTTCTGTAACGGGGAAACCTATAAAATTTGTAAGCAATGGCGAGAAACTTAATGCGATAGAGATTTTTCATCCTGACAGATTGGCATCAAGGATTCTTGGAAAGGGCGATGTTATTTCTTTAGTAGAGAAAGCTCAGAACAGTTTAGACGAAAAAGAAGTCGGGCAGCTTGAAGAAAAATTAAGGAAAAATAAATTTGATTTTGATGATTTTCTTAAGCAAATTAAAGCACTTAAGAAAATGGGTTCTTTGTCATCGTTGCTTGGAATGATTCCCGGACTAGGTTCACAGCTAAAAAATGTGAAAATTGAAGATAATGCCCTGGTCAGAGTTGAAGCTATAATTAACTCAATGACTATGCAGGAGCGGACAACTCCTAAAATCCTTAATGGAAGCAGGAGATTGCGAATTGCTAGAGGAAGTGGTACTTCGATACAGGATGTCAATCGGTTAGTTAAGCAGTTTGGGGAAATGCAGAAAATGATGAGTAAGTATACAAAGAAAGGATTTAATAGTTCTTTCTTAAATAATCTGCCTGTAAGCAGGTAATAATTTAATTAGATAATAAGTGATAAATATTTGGAGGTTCAAATAACTTGGCTGTTAAGTTAAGACTTAGAAGAATTGGAAAGAAGAAGCAACCTATATACAAAGTCGTTGCTGCTGATTCCAGATCTCCTCGTGATGGAAAATTTCTTGAAGCAATAGGCTTATACAATCCTTTAACCGATCCTGCTACTGTAGATATAAAAGAAGAGCGTGCTATGTATTGGCTGAACGTTGGTGCACAACCTACTGATACAGTAAAAAGCCTTCTTAGACAGAAGGGAATAATTCTTAAAAGAGAACTTAAGAAAAGAGGATTAGCTGAA
>Ga0075269_10000084_pt1 | contig 15537 bp, 11 predicted proteins | sample SF_Rice_5C_0N_10_FD_69773 | JGI IMG/M metagenome (GOLD analysis project Ga0075269, IMG submission 69773) | Rice paddy soil microbial communities from Twitchell Island, California, USA - SF_Rice_5C_0N_105 | ecosystem: Environmental > Terrestrial > Soil > Paddy field/soil | place: USA: Twitchell... | reverse complement strand
ATGTTGTAATTACTTGGAGGCTAAAAGGTAATATGCCTCTAATACCGGCCTACTACCCACCTAAATCCTACCATGATGGCTTCATGGTCGCTTAAAAACCTACTTTTAAGTGATCACGAAGCCGTCATGATAGGTGGAAGCTCGGTGTTATATCGGTAGTAGAGCTGAATTACAATTCTATTCATTATACTTGTGTTAGAATGTTAAGATTGCAAAAATGTTATAAATCTGATAATATCTTCAAAATATGACGGTCAACTTGAATTAATAGCTGAAGTTACGCAAAACTGTTATTCTGAGCGGAGCGAAGAATCTCAAGGTTACGATTTTGAGATATTTCACTTCGTTCAATATGACAAAAACTTTCATTTGGTAACTTCATTTAATAGAATAATTATAGGTAGTTTTATATCCATCTGAAGGCACTACTTGCAGCATCCTAATCTAATACTCAGCGTCTTGTCCTAAACAATAAACCACAACCAACACACCAGGCTTATCTTATTCACTCACCGTTATCTTTTTCGAATTGCTATTCCCATTCACCTCCGGATAATACATTAAATACCCCTGCGCCGGCATGACATTAAAGCTCCCCGGCATTTGCGCCTGTATCATGTAAGAAAAATACATCTTGCTCTGCACATTCGTTACGAGGAATGATACTTTACTGTCATAATATTCTTTGTCTGCGTAGTACCACGGATATGGCCTGTAAATGTTTGAGCTTACTTTAGATTCTTTATTCGCATCCTCTATCTGAAAATTATTTTCATCCTTTACTGCTTCAAATCCTGATGGCAGCATATCTTCTAAGATAAAATATTGAAGGTCTTTCTCTTTTGTTTCAACTTGTGTCTGCACTAAAATGATCCGGCCCGATTTAACTTTACCGTCCAGTTTTTGCTTTACATATATTATCTTGTCACCTCTGTCCTCTGGCTTCAGCAAATAGTATTCTCTTGTCACTATGAAGTTATCTCTATCGGCAGAAGGCTTGGTATCAGGTGAATAATATTCATTCATACAGGAAAAATATATTTTTCCTTCTCCGGTTTTTACAATTTTAATTTCGTTCTTACCTGTAGTAAGCAGTTTATTTATTCCGCTAATGACTATAGTTGGGCTGTTAGTATATACATCTTTTCTCGTGAACTTCTTCTCAAACTCCTTTTTATTATTTACATATACTTCAAGGTTAAAATCCGGATTCAATTCCTTAGTCTCTCTCAAATAATCTGTTATACCGAATATTACACTCGCCGTCTCCTGCGTCGACCTCCATGAGAATCCCTGCTTCTGTATCAGCAGCCATCTTACTGCTTTAGTAACTAAACCCCGATTATTCTTATCAAGCATCAAAGCTTTAATTGCAAATGCAGTTGTCTGTACTTTGTCATCCTGCCATGAGTAATGCCATGTCTTGCCGCCCCAATATGTATATCCATTCTCATCAACCTCAAGCTTTTTAATTTGATCCAAAACTTGATTAACTAAATATGGCTCATTAAGGTTATTGAATGTAAGTGCCAGCAGTGATAATGCGTAAGGATTTAATTTTTCATATAGAAGGCTTGATGCCTTTTTTTTGATTTGACCTTCATTCTGCCTATTAAGCTTTAATGCTATTGAAAGAGAGTAGAGCATATAAACCCGTGTCGTAAAATCAAGATTTCCGTAATTATCAATCTGAGCGGTTAAATTATTTATTCCATTATGATAATTTGTTGTATCTATTTTATATCCGGCTTCTTTGGCAAGACTCATTCCGTATATAACATATGCCGTCATGTATGGATTTGTCTGGTCATTCGTCCACCAGCCCCATCCGCCATCCCCGTGCTGAAAGTTATAAAGTCTATTCATGCCTGCATCAACCATCTTCGGCAGTTCTTCTATCGTTTTTGAATTTAGTGGTGCACCAATTTCTTTAAAAGTATTTGCTGCAATTATAGTAGGGAGGAACCTGCTCATTGTCTGTTCTACACAACCGTATGGATAACCGGCAAGGTCATCCAGAGCTTTTAGTATAGTACCGGCAAGTGAAGGTGCAGCAGAAAATGAAAGCTTCGCAGTTCTAATATCAACCTTAGATGGGATATCGAATGTCAGAACCTTGGTACCGTCATCAGAATAATCAGCAGTTACCGGCTCAATCTTTTTTATTCCTTCCGGCAGTATCGGCACTTTTATTTCTACCGCATCAGACTCTTCATTCGTTAAAGCCTCTGCTTTTAGTTTTGCCTCACCGATTGGTTCATCCGCTTTTATTTTCCAATCAATTCTTACTTCGGAATCTTTATCTACTTTAATCTCATAAGAATGCTTCTTTTCCTCATTCCAATTTAATTTGGTGCTGCCGGAATTATTTTCCAATGAGGAAATCCTTGAGCCAGTTAATTTCAGGCTTCCGGGATTAAAAGAAACCTTTACCAATTTGCTTTCACTTAAGTAATTGTGTACGATCGTAGAAACCGTCATCTCATCGCCTTCTCTGAAGAATCTTGGAGCTTCAAGCCTGACTAATAAGTTTTTCTTGGTAATTACTGTACCGGTATTTTGCCCCACTTCAGAATTCTTAGTAATGCCTCTTATTGTTGTTCTCCATGTTGTCAGATTATCCGGCATCTTGAAGCTGATAAGTGCTTTGCCGTTTTTATCCGTAACTATATCAGCTTTCCAGAAAGCAGCATCCGCAAATTCCTTTCTTACCGGTGCCTTAACGAATTGTTCGGGTTTCTGCACAGCAATGGCTTGAATAATTCTCTGCGGAGATCCTAATTCAGATAATTTAAGCACTCTATTTTCACGAAGTATATCTAGCCTATTATTATCAGGGAAATTAGATATGCTGCTAATTGTATTTTCATAGCTGCCAAGATTAATGTCCTTGCTTGAATTCTTACCGACTGAGATATTACCGGCTGTTATTATATCCCCGTTATCCAGTAATGCAAGTAAATCATATTTGCCTTCTTTTATTTTGTCGAATGAATATATCCCGCTCGTATCAACCGTAGATTTATAATAGTAAGAGTTACTGCTCAGCAATACATATATATTGCCAAATTTCACTTTTCCTTTTATAGTTTCAAGCTTTCCGGTAATTGAGCCGCTGCCTTCCGGACTTACATCTTTTAAGCTTTGCTTTTCATCTGCCAGAGTCATTATCCTGCTTGAGCCTCTGTAATAGATATTATTGAGCGAGCTGTATGCCGGAATATTTGAATACCCCGGCGAATAAAAGAATGATTTGATATCCGGAGTTTCATCCTGCTTTATAGCATAGATGCTTTCATCTACTACTCCAGCTGAAAGCTCGGTATTCTTTACCGGCTTCCCATTATTGTCTGTAACTTTTATATTATAGCTTGCCTCTTCACCCGGTTTGTAATTCTTTTTGGATGGTTCCATAGCTATATTAAGGAATTTACTTTTATCAAGCACTCCTACCATTTTTGTTGCGGTGTAGAGCTTCCTATCTTTGATATAAGCAGCTGATATGTTGAAGCTTGGAGAATATTTCCCGGTGAGTTTTAATTTAATTGTAGTGCTTCCGCCTTCAGCATGCTTCACTTCATATCCTAAGAATGAGTTTGCCTCATATGTAATTAAAATATCCGCATTACCCTGAGGAAGAAATATGTAAGCGGTTAAGCTGTCCCCGGCTTCATATGTATCTTTGTCTGTTAATATCTCAAACTGCTCTCCGCTCTGGTCATATTGGTTTCCTTCTCCGATAAAGAAATTACTTTGTGCGGTAATCTTTCTCCCTTTTTCGTCATAAGCCGTTACAATATAATTATAATTGCCGGGGTAGTATCTTCTTGGAAGAAAAGTTATAATTGCCCGCCCAAATTTATCTGTCGCTGCGTATAAAGTATCGCTCATCGGCATATATGATCTGCCGTATGATTCATTTTGAAGGGGATAATTTACTGCTACAGAAAATTTAGTCTGAATTGGCTTGTTCTCAAAATCCGACGCATTAACTCTAATGTCTACAGCACCACCATTTAAGGATCTCCTATCCGGTGAAGTCGAAAGTGTAAAGCTTCCTCTTGTTACATTTATTTGAGCTGAGCCTGAAACGGTACTTCTTGAATTGTCGGTTACTTCAGCTTCAAAAATATAAATATAATCTGCTGAATGATCGTCTTCTATTTTATAGGTATAATTGAATCTTCCGTTTTTATCAAGCTTGCCTGACTGTTGATTTATTAGCTGCCGGTTCATGAATGGCATATAATTATTTTGGGCAAAAGATTTATAAAACCATGAATATTCCGACCAATACCACCATGGCCTCCATATATTCTGCTTATATATCTTTAATTCAACTATCCCCTGTGTTACCGGTGCACCGAAATAATAATCTGCTGAGACAGCAACATTGACCGTATCTCCGGATGCATATTGCTTTTTAACAGTCTCAACTTTTACTGCATACTCAGGCTTTTTATATTCCTGAACTTCAAACGATCCTGTAAAATAATTACCTCCGCTGCTTACTTGAATTGAATATTGTCCAAGGTCTGTATCGTTATCAAGTTTTACACTGCCTGATAATGTGCCAAACTCATCTGTCTTTATAGTGTCGTTATAGATTTCAATATTTTTAGGGGATTTTATTTTAACTGAAAAATCTTTCCCGGGAACATTTACCAGTTCATCACTGTTTTTATCCCTGAATATTGCTTTGAAATAAACCTGCTGCCCGGGACGGTAGACCGGCTGGTTAGTATATATATAAGCAATGCTGCTTTTCGACCCTTGAGAAATAAAGAAGTATGGATCGCTAAAGATAGTCTCGCCTCCCGCTTCAGCCATAAGCAGAATATTATTTTTTAATGAAGCAGAATCTTTGATATTAAATAATGAAATGCCGTCTTTCCCGGAAGTATTAATGCTTATTAATTTCCCGTCTTCAAATAAACTAAACTTAACATCCTTATCCGCAATTCCCGATTTAGCATCGATCACCATAGATAAGATTTGCTTGTCACTGTTTTTATAAATCATAGCAAGGCTTGAAACAGATATACCGCAGTAAGCAACTTGTCTTCCATAAAAAGCTTGAAGTATATAAGTCCCGGGCTCATCAATCTTGCCCGCGCTTACGATCCGGTTTGTGTAGTTTGCATTTGTTTTAATGAAGACAGTATCCCACTCTTTAATCTGTTTCGTATATTCGAGCAGCGCCTCTCCGTCTTTTCCCCAAATATCGAAATTGTACCTCAGATTATTCCTATTGGAAAGAGAAATAAACTTCAGAGGGTCATCAATCTTTAAAAGCCTAAAGTGGAATTTTTTAGTCTCATTTGATGAAGTAAATAAATTGACTGAAACGAAGCTCCCCGGCTCAAAGACAGTGTAATTGTAAAGACTAAACCTATTCTCCGCCTGATTATCTCTTACATTCGAACTACCAAGTATAAAAGGGAATACTAGAATTATGACTAAGCTCAACAGCCTATATTTTGCATCCATACAAACTCCCATTAAATTTCCGGTAAAAGAGCATCCAATTTAATTAGCATCTTCGTAAGCTTCGAGGCAACAAAATTAGAACTAGCAATTTAAATAACCTATAGGTTATATAAAACTCGATGGTCACTTGTTCGGTGATTTGAACAGAAAATAGCTTCGATCAGAAGCTTCCGTACTTTACTTCCAATTGACGTATAAAAACATTCCGGAGGGCAATTGTGCACTTTCGCTACTTATCTCTCTTTCTATTCCTGTTGGGGAGTTATAATTTCCTTCTTTTTGGGATTAGAAAAAAGGCTGATTATTATAAACCCCAGGATCATGCCAATCAAAAATGAAATTGAAATAACTACAATAGTTGACAACTCAACTTCCCAGAAGAAAATATTAATTGGAATAATAGCTGTATTTTGGGAAACGAATACCGTGAAAAGCACAACCAGGAACATCAAGAACAGTATTTTTGTTTTCATCATTCACTCCTTTTTTATTCTCACGTTTGAATTATAATATATGCTAATATACGGACATGAACATTTTAATGAGGCCTGTGATATAAAATCTAAATGCTTTGATTACTAAAATAAAAATATTATAATTTAGTGTACTAATAAAATCAATTAATTAAAAAAAGGAGTGAATATGCCTATAAGAAAAGCTAATGCCGAATGGCGCGGAGATTTAAGAAAAGGAAGTGGAAATATCAGCACCGAATCAGGTGTATTAAAGAATGTTGCATATAACTTCGTTTCTAGATTTGAGACCGGGAAGGAAACAAACCCTGAAGAGCTAGTAGGCGCAGCACATGCCGCATGTTATTCAATGGCGCTTTCAAATATACTTGCCGGCGCAGGCTTTACTGTAAATTCAGTAAAGACTGAAGATAAAGTACATATAGAGAAACTAGAAAGCGGATTTACTATAACAAAGATCGAAGTTCACTGCGATGCAAATATTGCCGGAATAGATGAAGCTACATTTAAGAAGCATGCGGAAGATGCTAAGAAAAACTGCCCTGTTTCTAAAGCACTTGCTGCTGTCGATATGGTTTTAACAACCAATCTGAAAAAATAGAAAATATTAACAGACGGGATCCGGAAATTAAACGGATCCCTCTTATTATCCGAAGTTACGCAAGACTGTCATTCTGAGCGGAGCGAAGAATCTCAAGGTTACGATTTTGAATAATTTTGAGATATTCCACTTCGTTCAATATGACAAAAACTATCATTTGCGTTACTTCAGTTATTAAATCAAATTCTTGTATTCTTGGTGCCTCTCTATATAAGTCTCAACATAAGAACATGATGGAATAACTTTATAACCCTTCTCTCTTGCATATACCAAACCGGCTTTGACTACTTCGGCAGCTAAACCGTGTCCTCGTAATTCAGGCGGAACATAAGTCTTAATCATATTCATTTCTCCATTACCGGATATCATATATCTTAAATATGCTTCCTTCCCGTTTACCAAAGTGAAGAATCTATTGTCCAGTTCATCATGTTTGACTTCAATATTCATTTTTACACCTAAAAAAAAATTACCGGCGAAATTTAACTAAAGAAGTTCTTACTTCCGCAAAGTCTGCTGACGTGATTTGAGTAATTTCTACATACTTTTTTAAGAGAAATTTTCTCTTTGAGCAGTAAAACACAGCCTTTTTATTTATGATATATTAGATTAAATTTTAAGTAGATAAATAATTTAATAGGAGCTAAAAAAATTCTTTTAGTTTAAAAGATATTGAATGAAAATACTGACAACCTGCAAATATATTATATCATTCATTCCCATGATATTGCTTTTAAGCTGTGCAGCTTCAAGCAGTGCCGGAAATGCAAAGGAGCTAATAGGGCAAGTTGTTGTTGTTGGTAATGAGCCTTTTACAAATTTAGCGCTTCAGGTCAATCCATCATTAAATTATATAATGGATTGCAAAGGAGAAATTAGAGAGACTTTGCTTGGAAACCAGGGGAAATGGGTAAAGATTTTTTATAAAAAAATCGAGGATAAGAATAATCTAAAAACTATTAAAGTAGAGAAAGCAGAGATTCTTTCTAAGTAATATCCGGTATTCATTTCAAGATTTCTTGCCGATTACTGCTGTAGAAAGAGAAAGACTTATATTTTCAAAATACAGTTTAAAAATAAGAACTTTAGAGGATTAAATGAGAAATATCAACGTAATATTCATATTCGTTTTTATGATTACATTAGCGGCATTTCCGCAGTCAATAGTTAAAAAGCCAAGTAAAGATTTACCTAAAAGCTACCCGGTTGACGGCACACCGCTTTTATATAAGCAGGATCAGCAAGTTGCACAATGGATTAAAGCTCACCCGGACTATATGAGCAAAATGAAGATGCAGAAAACTGCCGGATGGGGATTCAGTGTCGGTTCAACACATTCATGGCAGGCATATAATTTTGTGTCACAAACTTTTTATTCGGTTGCCTCTACATGCAGAGGTATTGGCCCGCACTGCTATGTTTTTGTTGAAAATACAAACTGGAATGTAAAGGTTAATCAAGCAGCAGTTGATTCGGTTGTAAATGAATTCGAAAATAAAACTCCTGCAAATCCTAGTGAAGGAATTTATCAAATGGATGTTAATGCATTCGGCAATCCCCCGGATGTTGATAGTGATCCTAGAATTATCATCTTGATCTTAGATATACAGGACGGGTATAATGGATCCGGCGGCTATACCGCAGGATATTTCAGTTCAAATAATGAAATAATGACTTCGGGTAGCAATGAAGCTGAAATATATTATATGGACTGCAATCCGACAGACTTAACAACTCCTGACGGTCTTAATACTGCTCTTGAAACATGTGCGCATGAATTCCAGCATATGATAAACTGGAACTATCACCAGACATTTCCGGAATGGACTTTTGTTAATGAAGGGCTTTCCATGCTTGCAGAAATATATTGCGGTTACCCCCCGGAATTCCCTGAGCTTTATGCAAGTGAGCCTAATTACTTTCTGTTTGGCTGGAGGACAAATGACATGACATTGGTACTGAATGATTACTCCCGTGCTCAGAGGTTCTTTCAGTACTGGTATGAGCAATTCGGGATAGGAATAGCTAAAAGTATAGTTCTTGATAATACCAACCATGGAGTTGTCGGTGCCGCAGGATTAAGCTACGCTCTTTCTGATAACGGACAATCTTTGACATTAACGCAGGTATTTAATAACTGGCTCATAGCTAATGAATTGAATAATAAATCTGTTAGTTCGGCATGGGGCTATTCGTATCCAGGACTGCCGAATTCGGTGGCAAAGACTTTCTACGATCCAAATATAAATGAAACAGATACAATCCAGAATTATGCAGCAGAGTATTTAACTTTTACAAACTCGAAGAATCTCAGCATTAATTTCTCAACATCTTATAAACCGGTCATTAAAGCAATCGAAACAGGAAGCGGAGGCGCAAGGGTTGTTGATGTCCCGTTGAATTCAGCATTCTCGGATCCTGCTTATGGTTCAACCTACAGTTCGATTACATTTGTCGTTATTGATACTAATATAGCCGGAGCATATGTAGACCCAAGCATGAATAATATTGTTTCCTATTCTGCATCCGGAACAGTTATATCAAATGTTTCCGAATTGAAATGGGATAATACTGAACCAACTGGTTATTATATCTGGTCGCCTTCGGATACTTTATGTGTTACTTTTGATGCATTTGCAGGCGGTAAACTTGACTCAATAAGAGTTGCACTTCGCAGGGCAGGTTCTATTACTGGCGGTATTTGGCAGTATACGGGTGTTTCCAATCCGACTCCTTTAGGAAAACGTTTGGCAGTCCCGATTACGGCATCTACTAATGATTCAACAAAACTTCCTTATCCGGTGCCGTATAAAAACTGGGCAACTATCGATCTTAGGAATTATAATATTTCAACAGATCAGCCATTTGCGGTTGGATTTATCATTGGCCGTGATCCGACAAAACCTGCTGTAATGTCGACAGACTATGCTTCATCTAGTCCATATCATAGTTACACATACTTGCAAACTAGTGATCAAGTCTCAACTCCCGGCTGGTATTACATTACTACTAATATTGTTGGAGATACTGTATCAATATATTTAATCCGCGCTTACGTTTCACTTGTTACCGGAGTTCAGCCTGAGATTGAATTAACACCGCGTGAATATTCTTTATCTCAAAATTATCCTAATCCGTTTAACCCTTCGACTAAGATAGATTTTGCTTTACCCAAAGCAGGAAGAGTAATGATTGCGATTTATAATCAGCTCGGCCAGAAGGTGGCGGAAGTTGCAGATCAAAATTATTCTGCAGGTAATCATTCAATTAATTTTAATGCTGCTGAACTAGCAAGCGGAATTTATTATTATAGAATTGCTGCTGGCAGCTTTGTGCAGACTAAAAAGATGTTATTACTTAAATAGCGACATTTGTCGCCTCAGTAATTAGCAAGTTTCATTTGTAAATCTTAGTGACTTTGCGGCAAATATTTATGTGCTTTATATTAATATTAAAACATTAGCTGCAAAGTCACCAATACACAAATCAGCACAAAGTTTTTTGGGGACAGCAGCTATTTTAGTTTACCAAGCCAACCCGGGAATCCATACCGTCGTAATACCGAACATGAGCTTCCCGCTGCTCTGCATTACAATCCATGCACCGGGCGAGACCCGGCCTATCTTTATTATACCGGGATAAATATTTAAGTTAATACGGTAATCCGTAAGTCCGCTTACAAATAAAGAGGACATAAGTGAGTTGTCGATATCATAAAACAATCCGGCATTCCAGGTCATGTCGATGGTTTTTTGGTTTACAGATTGATTAAGTGTAACTAGCTGTTTAGCCCGCAGGCCTGCACCAAATGAAATAGCCTCACCATCCTTAAACTTGTAAGATAATCCCGTTAATCCGTTCATTCCGAAGTAATAAAAGAAATGCCACGAATCAGAGAAGGGAAGCTTCCATTTAATCGAAAAGTACTGCCCGTTGTTCTGCAGTGTTTTATTTTTCAAATCAAAAGAAGGCTGGAGCGACCAGTCAGTTAAATTTAATTTCTCACTAAAGAATTTATCTACACTATCAAAGCTGAATAACACAATTCCGCCTATATCGAATACGTATATATCAGGTATAGGATCTTCATTATCGCCTACATAAGCGCCGTTCTCAACAAACTCATTCATCAAATGATAAGCCGCCATTGTAGTTAACGATAAAATTTCAGGGGATGGGAAGTTATGCTGCTCATACCATTCTTTTACGGCGATAAAAGTCATACCTCCGCCGATAAGATGTAATTGATAATTAGGCCACCACTGCGCGCCTTTTTTTGTAATATCAATCGGGAAGATCTCATTCTCCAGGAATTTCCCCCAGCCGTATCTTTTGATTACGGGGAAAGGATCACCAAGATTATGAAGAACATTATTAATTGAAGAAGAATATGGAAAATCAAATATATTCCTATCGTGGCCGTCAAGCTGGATTATATCAAAACTGCCGTTTAAGATTACTTCAATTGGATTATACAATGCTTCGCTGCCGAAGTTTCTTCCCTTATAAAAATATCGAATTTGCCCCAATGCAGGCCTGAATAAAAATAGAGAAAATGTAAAATAGTAAATAAATCTCAGAGACTCTTATCTCCCAAAAAAATTCGATTATAAAATAAAGAACGGATTTGATTATTCCTATATGTACCGGAAATTTTATATTTATGACTCTTCAAAGGAGGATATTTTTATATATATTAGTCTTTTATTTTTAATGAATAGTATATGCTGAAGACTAAACTTGATATTGCAAAAAACTGGCTCCCGCGTTATACGGGTACTAAACTCGATGAATTTGGAGATTATATTTTATTAACCAACTTCGACAATTATCTCTCGAATTTTGCAGAGCAATTCCATTGCGATATTAAAGGCGAAGGCAGGCCAATGCAGACTTCAACAAACTCAAACGGCCTGACCATGATAAATTTCGGTATCGGTTCCGCTAATGCCGCTACTATAATGGACCTTCTGGTAGCTAAGAAACCAAAGGGAGTTTTATTCCTTGGTAAATGCGGTGGGTTAAAATCTTCAACAGAGATAGGCCATTTTATTCTTCCTATCGCTGCAATTAGAGGCGAAGGTACAAGCGATGATTATGTGCCTAAAGAAGTACCTGCACTGCCGTCATTCAAGCTTCACAAATTTGTTTCAGATAAAATCATTCAATATAAACAAGAATACCGTACAGGCGTAATCTACACAACTAATAGAAGGGTGTGGGAATGGGATGAGAATTTCAGGAAATATCTTAAGACTCTTTATACTATAGGGATCGACATGGAAACTGCAACACTTTTCATAGTCGGCCTGGTTAATCAAATTCCGCGGGGGGCTTTGCTTATGGTATCCGATATGCCTCTTGTCCCCGAAGGAATTAAAACCGCCGAATCGGATAAAAAGGTGACTGAGAAATTCTCTAAGCTGCATCTGCAGATCGGAGTAGAAGCAATGACCGACCTTGAAAGTAACGGCGAGCAGATAAAACATTTCATTTACTGAATTGAAAAGTAAATATAAAAGGCAAAGAGCAATGCGAATAGAGACTTGCTTTGTTATAGAGACACCTAATCAAATGGATAACCCTTATCATGTGAAATTTCCAGGTCGTCTTTTTCCTCATCCTCTTCATCTTCCCATTCATATTTTTTATATCGGTCGGACTTACGGTAAATGAATGCACATGCTATTCCTGTAAGTGAACCGAATAAATGATATTCCCATGATATCCCGTTATTTAAAGGCAGAATTCCCCATATAATACTTCCATAGAGGAATGTAACTATAAGTGCCAGCGCAATTGAACGGGTATCTCTCCTGATTATTCCGCTGAAGAATAAAAAAGAAACAAATCCGTATATCATTCCGCTTGCGCCGATATGATAAGCAGAGCGGGCGAATAGCCAAACAAATATTCCGGGAATAAAATAAACTATAGCAAAGATTTTAAGTGCGGATTTAGGGTAGAAGTAAAGCATGCCTGTTCCCAGGAATAACAGCGGTAATGAGTTGGAGAAGAGATGGCCAAATCCTGCATGAATGAGAGGTGCAGTTACAATTCCTATCAATCCAGAAACTTTTCTCGGATAAAGGCCTAGTGTTATGAAGTTTACATTAAGTAATTCCTGTGCAAGCTGTATTAGCCAGAGAAGCAGGATAAAGCTTAAAGGAATTATAATGCTAGGCAGTAATTTCCCTTTTTCTTCAGCCATCTGTTGCCTCCGCTAACGGCTTTTTAATAATTCGTGAGGCGAAAACAACACTAATGCAGCTCCATATTGCCCCTAATATCCAGCCGCCTAATACATCAGTAGGATAATGAACACCGAGATAGATTCTACTGATCCCTATCAGCAGAGATAAAATAATAGCCGAAGTGAGAATATATTTTTTTAATCTGTTATTCAAATTAGCTGGGATGAAGATAACCGCCAGTGATATATATACAACAGCGGACATTACAGAGTGGCCGCTCGGGAAGCTCCATGTGCTCGCATTTACCAGGTGAGGGACTACTTCGGGCCTTGGCCTCGCAAATATCTCTTTTAATATTAAATCGAGAGCCCCTCCTCCTATTGCCGCAAACAGAATAACCCACAGAAGAGTTAGGTTCTTTTTGATTATAAAAAATACTGATACAAATAATGTGATTAGAATAATTACAGTTACACTTCCAAGAAATGAAATATCAGTCATAAAATCCAAAAGCCATACTGGGCCTGCTGGTATAGAATTATCTCCGGACTGCCGGAATGACAAAAGGATACTCTTATCAAAATGTTTTGTTAAACCAGTTGATTCAAGAACAGCTATTAAGCAAAAAAGTAAAATGCTAATCGAAAGAATAATCAAGATCTTATTTGATTTTAACTGCATAATGTAATCAGCAAGGAAAATATTATTTATCTGAAGTTACGCAAATTATAGTTTTTGTCATATTGAACGAAGTGAAATATCTCAAAATTATTCAAAACCGTAATCTTGAGATTCTTCGCTCCGCTCAGAATGACAGTATTGCGTAACTTCAGTTATTTAAATTAAAACTATCTTATTCCTATTTAATATCATAATAAATTTTATTACCCAAATTAAAGAAGTAGAGACACCGCATATACAGAAATATATTTTATCTAAACCACCTAATACCGTTATAACCATATACCTTGTTAACTTTGTTTCTATTCCTAAATAAAACTTAAATTGCGCATAATGTAAAGTGAAATACATTCTATTTCAAGTGTATTCCCAGCCTGGATTTCCGGGGCTCCTTCAATTTAATCATTATCCACAAGCATGCAGCAGTAGCTATTAATGAATTTAATAAGAAGACAGTTTCATAACTTGAGATTGAGATAAGTACCCCGCTTATAATTCCGAATAAAAGTGTAGGCGCGGTTATGGAATTCATTAGAGAAATGATAAAAGGCCTCTCATGCTCATCGCAGATTTCAACAATAAAAGCAAGCCTTGATATCCCCTGGATTGTGGATACGCATGCAATAAATACGAATACAAGACAATAGACATAAACATTGCCGGCAAGTACTGCAATTAAACCTGAAGCCATTGAAGAAAATGTTAGGAATATGAGGTTTAGTTTATGCCCGAACTTATCGCCTGTAATCCCGAAAATAATATTTGCGGCAATCATGCTGCCTGTTTGTACTATCGTGAATGTCCCGGCAAAAGAAGTCGTCAGATTAAATTTTTTAATTCCATATACAGCGTAAAATGCAAATATGGTTATTGATATTAAAAATAATGCATCGGAGACAAGAAAGTACTTAAAGTTTTTATTTTCTTTTAAGATAGTTCTTGCCTGCTCAAATCTTTTTAAGGGAGGGATATTATTATTTTTACCCATAAATGTTTCAGGCTCTTTAACCTTTCTTAAAAAGCCGAATGATATCATCATGAAGAAATAACAGAACAAAAATAGCGCTCCAAAGTTTTCAGGGAAAGCAATTGAAGATAAAATAATAATGATTAAAGATCCTGCCAGCATTCCCAGTAGAGAGCCTAAAAATTGACGAAGTGCTTGAAGCCTGCCTTTAAGCTTTAACGGAGTTGTCTTTGAAAATAGAGTGTACCAGGTCGGAACTCCTACACAGCCTGAAACAGCCGTAATAAATATTAAAATCAGAAGCATTAAGACTGAAGCTGAATGATTTAATCTGCCTAAAATAAAAAATGAAAATAATGCAATTACAAAAAACATTGTCCTGTTTATAAATCCCCACCGCACTACCGTAGGCTTAATAAGCTTTTTATCTTTAAATATGCCGGAGAAAAAAAACTGAGGAAGATTCATTCCGATGTTCCAGAGAACAGGGACGCTTCCTATAGCAATAGCAGAGCCTCCTATCCTCTCAACGTAAACTGGCATTATCATATTGACGGATACAAAATGCATAGCAAATATGAATAAACTTCCATCCCCGACGTGCATCATTAGATTATGAATAAGAGTTTTCTTATCCTCTTCGGGAAATTTGTAAATCTGAAAGTATTTATTCAGAAAAATAGTAAACATAAATGCAGTTCATAAAATTAACTTTCAAACATAAAACATTTTTTGTCTTTTGAACTGAAGATAGTGCACATATGAAGTGATGAGGGGAGAAATAATTAAAACATAGACTATTTAAAAAAACAAATCCCGACAAAGTCGGGATTGAGAACTAAAAAAAACTATTCTTTAGTCTTTGGCTTAGCCTCGCTGACAATGATATTGCGCCCTTTGAGCTCGGTACCATTGAGAGCTTGGATAGCATTAGAAGCCTCAGATTCGTTTTCCATTTCTACGAATCCAAATCCTCTAGATCTACCAGTTTGGCGATCAGTAACAACTTTGGCTGAAACGACTGTTCCGTGCTGCTCAAATGTAGCTTTCAGAGCATCGTCATTTACTGCCCATGGGAGAGATCCCACGAAAAGCTTAGTACTCACTAACTTACCTCTAATATAATTGAAA